>OGOI01000210.1_pt1 | contig 58821 bp, 43 predicted proteins | sample 1552631 | NCBI WGS metagenome assembly OGOI01 (sample SAMEA2580204, study PRJEB22360) | human gut metagenome | biome: human gut; feature: human-associated habitat; material: faeces | place: Denmark | collected 2008/2010 | reverse complement strand
CTCACAAGATCCTTAGTCTTGCTCGTCTGCCAGTTCCGACACTTCCGCATATCGCGTTTCTCGGAGAAAGGTTTCTTTCTCGCTGCGACGGATATTAGTATAACAAAGGGGTATATGATTGTCAACACATTTTTTGAAAAAAATTAAAAAAATTCAAGTTTTTTTTGAAAAAAAGAGGAATTTGAAATTTTGTGTAGAATATAATTAATAGGAGGAAGATTATCGGCGTACCTGTCAGTCTTTGGAGGATAGAAGATATATGAATATCAGAGAGAGCATGGAAGAAAGAGAACTGGAACTGCTGAGTCCCTATGCCGCATACAGTGGACGTTCCAGAGGAAGAGACCGGGAGGAAGAAGAGTGTGACGTCCGGACAGTTTACCAGAGAGACCGGGACAGGATCCTGCATAGCAAGGCTTTTCGCAGGATGAAAGATAAGACTCAGGTTTTTCTGGCTCCGGAAGGAGATCATTACAGGAACCGGCTGACGCACACTCTGGAGGTATCCCAGATCGCACGTACTATAGCCAAGGCACTTCGCCTGAATGAGGATCTTGTGGAGGCGATTGCACTGGGACATGACCTTGGTCACACGCCTTTCGGACATTCAGGAGAGACCGCACTTAATACCGTTCATCCTGAGGGCTTTGCCCACTACCGTCAGAGCGTCCGCGTGGTGGAAGTACTGGAGAAGAACGGAGACGGACTGAATCTTACCTGGGAGACAAGAGACGGAATCCTGAATCACCGTACCAGCGGTCATCCGTCCACTTTGGAGGGACAGGTAGTCCGCTTTTCGGATAAGATTGCCTATGTTCATCATGATATGGACGATGCCCAGAGAGCTGGGATCATTACAGAGAATGATATTTCTGCCAGTCTCAGGGAGTTTCTTGGACAGACCACAAGAGAAAGGCTGAATACCTTTGTACATGATGTGATTGAGCACAGCATTGACCAGCCTTCCATTCAGATGTCTGCTCCTGTAGAGCAGGCACTCATGGATCTTCGATCAGAGATGTTCCAGAAAGTATATCTGAATCCCATTGCGAAGCGTGAGGAATCCAAGGCAATCAAAATGCTGACAGAATTATACGCCTATTACATAGATCACCCGGAAGCAATGTCCAGGGAGTACGTTGCTCTTATTGAGAAAAAGGGAGTTCCCAAAGACCGGGCGGTATGTGACTGGCTGTCAGGAATGACGGATCAGTATTCCATGAAGAAATTCAAGGAGATTTTCATACCAAGAGCCTGGGAGGTTTATTAGAACGTGGACAAAACTCTTGCAATGAGATATAATATTTATTTACGCGAAAGATGTCGCATTTTCTTGGATATGCGGCATATCAAATCAAAGGAGGATAAGCATGCGCTATTCCGACGATATCATTGAAGAAGTGCGAATGAAAAATGATATTGTAGACGTGATATCCCAGTATGTAAGACTGACCAGAAGAGGAAGCTCCTATTTTGGTCTGTGTCCTTTTCATAATGAGAAGACCCCTTCCTTTTCCGTAACGCCGTCCAAGCAGATGTATTACTGCTTCGGCTGCGGAGCTGGAGGAAATGTATACAATTTTGTAATGCAATATGAGAATTATTCATTTGGAGAAGCACTTTCCCATCTGGCAGAGCGTGCCGGTGTGGAACTTCCCAAGATCGAATATTCCAAGGAGGCAAGGGCGAAAGCGGAGAAGCGTGCAGCCTTGCTTGAGATCAATAAGAAAGCGGCTCAGTATTTTTATTACCAGCTGCGCCGTGAAGGTGGAAAAAATGCCCACGATTATCTTACAGGCAGAGGTCTCAGCGAAGAGACGATCAGGAAATTTGGTCTGGGGTATTCAGACAAGTACAGTGATGACCTGTATAAATATCTGAAATCCCAGAATTACAGTGATGAACTTCTTCGGGAATCCGGCCTTTTCAATGTGGATGAACGCCAGGGCATGTATGACAAATTCTGGAATCGTGTTATTTTTCCAATCATGGATGTCAATAACAGGGTGATTGGATTTGGCGGGCGAGTGATGGGAGACGGCAAGCCCAAGTACCTGAATTCGCCAGAGACCCGTATTTTTGACAAGAGCCGTAATCTGTACGGATTGAATATAGCCAGAACCACCAGGAAAAATTACCTGATCCTGTGCGAGGGCTACATGGATGTAATCTCCATGCACCAGGCAGGATTTACCAATGCAGTGGCTTCTCTGGGAACGGCGCTTACATCCGGACATGCCAGTCTGGTGAAGAGGTATACACAGGAAGTGCTTCTTCTTTACGATAGTGATGAAGCTGGTGTAAAAGCCGCCTTGCGAGCCATTCCCATTCTACGGGAAGCCGGCGTGAATTCCAGAGTGGTGAATTTACGGCCTCACAAGGATCCTGATGAATTTATCAAAGCAGAAGGCGCAGAGGCTTTTGAGAAAAGGCTGGAGGCAGCTACGGACAGCTTTATGTTCCGGATAAGTATTGCTTCCGGTGATTTTCCTATGGATGAGCCACAGGGACAGAACCGGTTTTTTGAGCGGTGTGCCCAGTATCTTCTGGAACTTTCTGATGAACTGGAGCGGAATCTGTATATTGAAGCAATTGTAAAAGAATACCGCAGATATGGAATCAGTGTGGAAGACCTTCGGAAGCGTGTAAACACCCTTGCTCTGAAGGGTACGCCTGCAGAGAAGCGTATCCAGCCAAAATCCGGCGGCTCTCCAATGAGAAAAAAGGAGAGCGCGGCAGATAAATCCCAGAAGCTGATGCTTACCTGGCTGGTTACCTATCCGGCAATTTTTGATACTGTGGAGAAATATCTTTCCCCTTCAGATTTTGTAGTTCCTCTTTATAAAGAGGTGGCAGAAATGCTCTGGAAGCAGCACGAAGAGGGAGATGTGAATCCGGCCAGACTTCTGAATGCTTTTACAGACAGTGAAGAGCAGAAAGAGGTGGCCTCTCTCTTTAATGCCACGATCCACCTTGAGACAAAGGAGGAACAGCAGAGAGCATTTTCCGATGCTTTGATCCGCATTAAGCAGGAGAGTCTGGCGGAGAAAAATAAAAACTGGGATCCTGCAGATATGGGGGCTTTACAGGAGCTTGTAAAGGCCAAGAAGGATCTGGAGGAGCTTGGAAGAAAAAGGCAGCAATTGCATATTTCTTTTGAATAAGGATAAAATATTAACACTATATGGAGGTTAGAGTACCTATGGAAATGAATATGGGCAAATTCAGTGAGAAACTGGTGGGACTTCTGGAGCTTGCAAAAAAGAAGAAAAACGTACTGGAATATCAGGAAATCAGTGATTATTTCAAAGACCAGCCACTGGATGCGGAACAGATGGACAAGATCTTCGATTTCCTTGAGGCAAGTGGGGTAGATGTGCTGCGTATCACAGAGAACAGTGCAGATGACCTTATGCTGGACGATGACATGGATATTGATGGTCTGGACGATGAGGAAGAAGTAGAGCTGGACAAGATCGATCTTTCTGTTCCGGAAGGTGTGAGCATTGAGGATCCGGTTCGTATGTATCTGAAAGAAATCGGTAAAGTTCCGCTTCTTTCAGCAGAAGAAGAAATCGAGCTTGCAAAGAAAATGGAACAGGGCGACGAAAATGCCAAGAAGCGTCTGGCAGAAGCCAACCTTCGTCTTGTTGTCAGCATTGCAAAACGTTATGTAGGACGTGGAATGCTTTTTCTGGATCTGATTCAGGAAGGTAACCTTGGTCTTATCAAGGCTGTCGAAAAATTTGATTACCGAAAGGGTTACAAGTTCAGTACCTATGCTACCTGGTGGATCCGTCAGGCTATCACAAGAGCCATTGCAGACCAGGCGCGTACCATTCGTATTCCGGTTCATATGGTTGAGACGATCAACAAGCTGATCCGCGTTTCCAGACAGTTACTCCAGGAGCTTGGACGTGAACCTACTCCGGAGGAAATCGCGGAAGAGATGGACATGCCGGTTGACCGCGTGCGTGAGATCCTGAAGATTTCCCAGGAGCCGGTTTCTCTGGAGACCCCTATTGGTGAAGAGGAGGACAGCCATCTTGGAGATTTCATCCAGGATGACAATGTTCCGGTTCCGGCTGATGCTGCAGCATTTACTCTTTTGAAGGAACAGCTGGTAGAAGTTCTTGGCACTCTTACTGAGAGAGAACAGAAGGTTCTTCGCCTTCGTTTCGGGCTTGATGATGGACGTGCAAGAACACTTGAGGAAGTTGGCAAGGAGTTTAATGTTACCAGAGAGCGTATCCGTCAGATTGAGGCAAAGGCTCTTCGTAAGCTCCGCCATCCAAGCCGCAGCCGCAAGCTGAAGGATTACCTGGATTAAGGAGAGGGCTATGCAGTTATCCTTACGACTGTCTGCAATCGCAGACCTGGTGACAGAAGGAAACCGGCTGGTAGATGTGGGATGCGATCATGGATATCTGCCGGTATACCTGATACAGCAGAAAAAAATTCCATCCGCCATTGCAATGGATGTGCGAAAAGGTCCCCTTTCCAGGGCACAGGAACATATCCGGCTGTATGGACTGGAGGAATACATACAGACCCGGCTCTCAGACGGACTTGAAGGATTGAAAGCCGGAGAGGGTGACACCCTTGTGATCGCAGGTATGGGCGGTCCCCTTATGGAAAGGATTCTCACAGATGGCAGGTCTGTGAGAAATTCTTTCTCTGAGCTGATTTTACAGCCACAGTCCGACATTCCCCATTTTCGCAGATTTATTCAGTACGAAGGCTGGGAAATCACGGAAGAGAAAATGGTAGAAGAGGATGGGAAATTTTATCCTATGATGCGGGTGGTGCCTGGAGCCTGTTTGAAACCTAACGTGGATTCTTTCACAAAAAATACGTCTGTGAAAGCCGCTTCTTCTGAGAAACTGCATGCTGATGAATGGGCAGAAATGCCGGAGAATCCAGCTGCTTACACCTTGGAGGAGGCCTTCGGCAAATATCTTCTTCAGGAAAGGAACCCGGTGCTTTTTCGTTATCTTCAGCGGGAATCCCGGATCCGCTCCCAGATTCTGGAACAATTGGAAACGGCACCGAAGGCAGAGGCAGTTACTGCCCGCATTTTGGAAGTAAAGGAGGAGGCGCAGCTGATCGCTGCTGCGTTGGCAGAATATGAAGGTTAAAGAACTGACAGACTGGCTGGGAGGAAATTTTCCTGCAGCAGTTGCAGAAGACTGGGATAATGTGGGACTCCTTACAGGAGATGACGAGAGTGAGGTAAAACATGTCTTTCTTGCCCTTGATCTTACCGAAACAGTGTTAGACGAGGCTATCCGGGCTGGCGCTGACATGATCGTTACCCATCATCCTATGATTTTTTCCGGTATTAAGAAGATCAATAATCACAGCTTTACAGGACGGAAGATTATCAGTCTGGTGCGCCATGGAATATCTTATTATGCAATGCACACCAACTATGATATTCTGGGAATGGCAGATTTAAGTGCCGGATATCTGGAACTGTCAGATACGAAGGTACTTTGTGCTACCGGGGAAAAAGACGGGGAGCCCATTGGCTTTGGACGTGTGGGAAATCTGCCTTGTGAGATGACTTTAAAGGAGTACGCCCTTCTTGTAAAAAAGAATCTGAAGCTTTCAGATGTGAAAGTGTACGGAAATCTGGAACAGACTGTGAAAACGGCTGCCGTATGTACCGGTTCTGGTAAAAGCATGATCCAGGATGTGCTTGCAGCCGGGGCTGATGTATATGTGACAGGTGATATTGACCATCATACCGGAATTGATACCGTAGCCCAGGGGCTTGCAATCATTGACGCAGGTCATTACGGTACGGAATATATTTTTATGGAAGATATGAAGGAAAGACTGGCAAAAGCGTTTCCGGAGCTTACAGTCAGCTGCGCAAAGGTGAGAAGCCCGTATACGATATTATAAGGGTGAGACTTGTTGTGGATGGGCGAGATGACGTCTGTCTGGAGATAAAATGAGTTGTCAGAATAATATTGTCTGGTTTTGGAAAATGTGATTTATGTTTAGCCTAATTGATCTTTCGGATCAGAAAAGGAGATTTTATGGATCATGCAGTGAAACTTACAATCAATGGGGAAACCAGAGAGTTTCCCATGGGAATTACCTATAAAGAAGTTGTAAAAGAGTACGAAAAGACCAGCCCGGCCCCTGTTATTCTTGTAATTGCAGGAGGCAAGATCTGTGAGCTTCATAAAAAAGCGGAACGGGACGGTGAAGTCCGGCTGGTCACCACAAAAGACAGCATTGGAAATAAAACCTATAAGCGAACTGCATGTCTGGTGCTTTTAAAGGCAATTTACGATCTTGCAGGCAAAGAAAAAGTAGATAAAGTGGTGCTTCATTATTCTGTAGGAAGCGGTTTTTACTTTACCATGGAAGGAGAACAGAAGCTGGATCAGGCATTTCTTGACCAGGTAAAGAAGCGGATGACAGAGCTGGTGAAGCAGAAAATCCCGGTGAAGAAACGAAGTGTAGGAACGGATGAAGCAATTGCGCTTTTTCATCATCACAGAATGTATGATAAAGAGAAGCTGTTCCGCTATCGCAGGGTTTCCAGGGTGAATATTTACAGCATAGAGAATTTCGAGGACTATTTTTACGGGGCAATGGCTTACGATACCGGCTATGTGCCATATTTTGACCTGAAGCTGTATGATGAAGGCTTTGTGCTGATTCTGCCGGAGGCTAAGACTCCGGATGTGCTTCCGGAATTCCAGCCCCAGGAGAAGATCTTCCAGGTGCAGAAGGATTCTGAAGAGTGGGGCAGAAAGCTGGAAATCTCCACAGTAGGTGAACTGAATGACCAGATCGTTTCCCAGGGAATACAGAAGATCCTTCTTATGCAGGAGGCAATCCAGGAGTCTGGAATTGCCAGAATTGCAGAGCAGATTGTGGAGGCCGGAAACAAGAAGTTCGTTATGATCGCCGGTCCGTCCTCCTCTGGCAAGACTACCTTTTCCCACAGGCTTTCCATTCAGCTGGCGGCACATGGAATGAAGCCACATCCCATTGCTGTTGACAATTATTTTGTAAACAGAGAGCATACCCCGCTGGATGAATTCGGGGAAAAGGATTACGAGTGTCTGGAAGCCATTGATGTGGAGCAGTTCAACAAAGATATGCTGGCACTTCTTAATGGAGAGAGAATAGAACTTCCGGTGTTCAACTTCAAGACCGGGCAGAGAGAATATAAAGGCGATTTTCTCCAGCTAGGGAAGGAAGACATCCTTGTTATTGAGGGAATCCACGGCCTGAACGACAAATTAAGCTACGCGCTTCCGAAGGAGAGTAAGTTCAAAATCTATATCAGTGCCCTCACCCAGCTGAACATTGATGAACACAACCGGATTCCTACCACGGACGGCAGATTGATCCGCAGAATCGTCCGGGATGCAAGAACCAGAGGAACCTCAGCCAGCGAGACCATTGCAAGATGGCCCTCTGTAAGACGCGGCGAGGAGAAAAATATTTTTCCATACCAGGAAGAAGCGGATGTTATGTTTAACTCGGCACTGATCTATGAACTGGCATGTCTGAAGGTATACGCAGAGCCTCTTCTCTTCGGAATTTCCAAAGAGGAGCCGGAATATCTGGAGGCAAACAGGCTGCTGAAATTTTTTGATTATTTTGTAGCTGTGCCAAGCGAGGAAGTGCCTAATAATTCCCTGTTAAGAGAATTTATAGGGGGAAGCTGTTTTAACACCTGATGATGCAGATGTGCTTGTAAGAAATTGAGGGTTACTGTTTACTCCGTTTACCGCAACCTTAACAGGTTATACGGCAGGAAGAAATGAGAAATAGTGCTTTACATCTTAAAGCAATAATGTTAAAATAGCACTTGCGCAAGCAGGCCAGGTGATCGCGGCTGGACAGACGAAAGGGTTCAGACGAGGAAAGTCCGGGCTTCACAGGGCAGGATGCCGGATAACGTCCGGTGGAGGCGACTCCCAGACCAGTGCAACAGAAATAAACCGCCATGGCTTGCCATGGTAAGGGTGGAAAGGCAGTGTAAGAGACTACCGCCGTCCTGGTAACAGGCCGGGCACATGTAAACTCCATTCGAAGCAAGACCGAGCAGAAAGCGATACGGCGGCCCGTCGTGCTTTCAGGTAGGTCGCTTGAGCCTTTCGGCAACGGAAGGCCTAGACAGATGATCACTCAACGACATAACCCGGCTTATCGGTCTGCTTGCGTATTTAAGAATCGGATTGTATCATACAATATGATATTTAACCTGGGAAGATTCAGTTCTGCTGGATTTTCTCAGGTTTTTTGCTTTATAGGAAATTACTCCGTAATGTTCCGATAAAGCAAAAAACGCTCCGCGAGGATGCGACCAGATGGACAGGAAATTTCACCGGAATTTTCTGTTACAAAAAAGTGGAAGCTGTATTCAGCTTCCACAATAAAATATCAATATTGTTATAAAAACCAATAATTTACAGAGACAACTTACTTATTTCTGTGACCGGAGTATTTCTCCTCACAATATTTACATCTGTAAACCTCATTCTCCTCATCTGCCAGAACAAACACCTGATCCAGTCCCTGCTCAATGGAAGTGATGCAGCGGGGATTCTTACATCTGATTACGTTTACAACCTGCTTCGGAAGACGAAGGTCTTTTTTCTCAACAATCTTCTCATCTTTAATAATATTTACGGTGATATTGTGATCAATGAAACCAAGGATATCCAGATCCAGATCTTCAATCGGGCACTCAACCTTGATGATGTCCTTTTTGCCCATCTTATTACTCTTTGCGTTCTTGATGATCGCAACGGTACAATCAAGCTTGTCAAGCTTCAGGTCATGATAAATAGTCATAGCCTTGCCGGCTTTGATATGGTCTAATACGAAACCTTCACGAAGTGCTCCAACATTTAACATGGCAGTTCCACCTCCAATAATGTAAGAATCAGGGCCATACGAACATATACACCGTACTGGGCCTGTTTAAAGTATGCAGCTCTCGGATCGCTGTCCACTTCAACAGAAATTTCGTTAACACGAGGAAGCGGATGAAGAATGTACATGTCATCCTTTGCAAGGGAAAGCTTCTGCTTGTCCAGTATGTAGAAATCCTTCATACGAACATAGTCTTCCTCATTGAAGAAACGCTCTTTCTGAACACGTGTCATGTAAAGAATGTCAAGCTCCGGAATTGCATCCTCCAGACGTTCTACTTCTATGAACTCGATGTTGTTCTTCTTCAGTACGTCTTCACGGATATAGCTGGGAATACGAAGCTCTTCCGGAGAAATCAGTACGAATTTAACATTGTTGTAGCGAACCAGCGCCTCGATCAGAGAGTGAACGGTACGTCCGAATTTCAGATCTCCGCACAGACCGATGGTAATGTTGTCAAGACGTCCCTTTAAGGAACGGATGGTAAGTAAGTCTGTAAGAGTCTGGGTTGGATGCTGATGACCACCGTCACCGGCATTGATAACAGGAATATTAGAAACCATAGAAGCTACCAGCGGAGCACCTTCTTTGGGATGACGCATAGCACAGATATCTGCATAGCAGGAAACAACACGAATGGTATCGGCAACAGTTTCCCCTTTCGCTGCGGAACTGGAATCTGCAGATGAGAAACCAAGAACCTTACCGCCAAGGTTCATCATAGCAGCTTCAAAACTGAGACGGGTACGGGTACTTGGCTCATAGAAAAGTGTGGCAAGCCGTTTGTCGTCACAGGTATGTGCGTATTTTTTGGGGTTTTTCTCAATATCGCTGGCAAGATCCAGAAGCTTCTCAAGCTCCGGAACACTAAGGTCCAGCGGACTCATTAAGTGTCTCATGATATACCTCCGTTATGAGTGTGTGGTTTTGGGGTAGAGTGTTACGGTTCACGAAAACTCTTTCAAAAAGGATCTTCTGTGAGTGGTAACGCAAAATCTCTTCGACCTATCATATACTACTTGGAATGATTTTTCAAGAAGATTTTGTAAGTATTTTTTCGAAAAACAGTCCAGTGAGAAACCAGACCGGGAGATAGTCCAGACGGATGATTCCTTTGTACTGATGGGGCACTCCGGAATAGTCCCAGGGGCACATGTGAAAAGCCTGCAGGATAGAACCGCTGGTAAATTCTGCCAGGTAAAATCCGGCAGTATAAAGGGAGCCGCGCAGAAGTGCCGGAAGGCTTTTCAGCTTTTTGTATACAGGCAGAATCAGGGATGCACAGCCATAAATGGGGAACATAAGAAGAGAGGTAGTGCCTTTCATGGAAGCATCTCCCCGGAGCAGGGAATGGAGCCCGGTCCAGAGAATCTCCAGACACAGGCCAGTAAAACCACAGAAGAGAAAAGGGTATTTTTTCATATGCTTGGTCTCCTTGGGTAAAATGATAAAAATAACATTCCCATTCTTGCTAAATTTATGCTGCAAGGTTATAATGGAGAGAAAAAGATATTTGATAAACGAGGAGCTTTTATTATGAACTATCAGGAATGCCGTGCATACATCGATGATTCGGCGAAATACGGTTCTGTGCTGGGACTTGATAATATGCGTGAAATGCTGGACAGGCTTGGAAATCCACAGGATGCAGTCCCTTATGTTCACGTAGCCGGAACCAATGGAAAGGGTTCCGTGATTGCTTATTTATACACCACTCTTACCCGGGCAGGCTATAAAGTGGGCAGATACATATCTCCAACTCTTTATTCTTACAGAGAACGTCTTGAGATTGCCGGTGAGAAGATCTCACAGGAAGATTTTGCAAAGTATGTGACAGAAATTTCCAGGTCAATTGATCAGATGACAGCGGTTGGCATGAATCATCCCACCCCTTTTGAGATTGAGACCGCAGCAGCGTTTTTATATTTTAAGGAAGAAAATTGTGATCTGGTCCTTCTGGAGACCGGAATGGGCGGTAATCTGGATGCCACCAATATTGTGAAGAATACCAAACTGGCTGTGCTGGTTTCTATCAGCATGGATCATATGTCATTTCTTGGAAATACCCTTGGAGAAATCGCAGAGAAGAAGGCGGGAATTATCAAACCTGGCTGCCTGGTTGTGACCACAAAGCAGAAGCCGGAAGCGGCACAGGTGATTGCAGATACCTGCAACAAGCTTCATGTACCCTGTGTGGTATCTGACCCTGATGAGGCTGTTTTGGAAAAAGAGAGCGTATTCGGTCAGACCTTTTCTTATAAAGGAGAGAAATTTGCAATTTCCCTTGCCGGTGTTTACCAGAAAGAAAATGCAGTGCTGGCATTAAACGCCCTTGAAGAACTGGACAGACTTGGCTGGACTACTACCATGGAACAGCGGAAGGACGGTCTTCTCCACACAAGCTGGAAGGGAAGATTTACGGTTATCAATAAAAAGCCTCTTTTTATTGTAGACGGCGCTCACAATGCCGGAGCAGCCGACAAGATGGCAGAATCTGTCCGGCACTATTTTAATGGGAAAAAACTGATCTATATTATGGGGGTTTTTGCAGACAAGGAATATAAGATTGTCCTTGAAAAAACAGCCCATTTTGCAGAAAAAATCTATACCATAGAGACACCGGATAATCCCCGTGCACTGCCGGCAGAGGAACTGGCGAAGGCGGCAAGGGTATATAATTCCAGTGCCGAGAGTACAAAAAGTATAAAAGATGCTGTAGAAAAGGCATTTTCCTGTGCAGGAGATGACGAGAACAGTGTGATTCTGGCATTTGGTTCACTTTCCTTTATTGGAGCGCTTACAAATGCGGTGGAAGAATATGTCGGATAAGTGTCAGGTACTGAAATGGCAGCGTGTTACTGGTCACGGAGTGAACAGTAATGGCAGTACATTGTGGAAATTGAAGTGTGCAGCAGCTGAATTTGCATGATTAAATACAAAAACTGGAGAGAAAACAATATGACAGATTTGCAGGAATGCAGACGAAAAATAGATGAAATTGACAATCAGATGGTGGAACTTTTTGAGAAGCGGATGAAGGTCTGCGAGGAGGTTGCAGAGTATAAGATCCATACCGGAAAGAAAGTGCTGGATCCGGAGAGAGAGCATGCCAAACTGGAAGAGATCAGGAAAAAAGCGCACGGTGAGTTCAACGAACTTGGAGCCCAGGAGCTTTTTCAGCAGATCATGGCCATCAGCAGAAAGCGTCAGTATCAGCTTCTCACCGAATATGGTCCGAAAGAAAAGGAAGACTTCCAAATGGTGGAGCAGCTTCCCAGAAATAATGTGACTGTTGTTTTCCAGGGGGTAGAGGGCGCCTACAGCTATGGAGCCATGCGCGCCTACTTTCAGGAAGACATTGAGAGCTATCATGTGAAGCTGTTCCGGGATGCCATGGAAGAAGTTGCAGCAGGAAGAGCAGATTACGCAGTCCTTCCTATTGAAAATTCCACAGCTGGGATTGTGGCAGATATTTATGACCTTTTGACAGAATATAATCTGTTTATCGTGGGAGAGCAGATCCTGAAGGTTGAGCATGTACTGCTTGGCCTGCAGGAGGCTGAGCTTTCCGATATTGCCGGGGTATATTCCCATCCTCAGGGGCTCGCCCAGTGTAAGGAATATCTGGAAGAGCATAGAGATTGGAAAACCACAGCCGTAACCAACACCGCCGCAGCGGCCAAAAAGGTCAGCGCAGATCAGGATAAGACTCACGCCGCAATTGCCAGCAGGGCTGCCGGAGAGATTTATAATCTGAAGGTTCTGGCAGAGAATATCTGCAAAAATGACAGCAATGTGACCAGATTTATTATTCTGGCAAAGAAACCGGTTTATGAGAACAACAGCTCCAGGATTAGTGTATGCTTCGAGGCACGTCATGCAAGCGGAACTCTTTACAATGTACTTTCCCATATGATCTATAATGGTCTGAATATGACCAAGATCGAGTCCCGGCCTATTCCGGGAAAAACCTGGGAATACCGTTTCTTCGTGGACTTCGAGGGAAACCTGCGGGACAGCGCGGTAAAGAATGCACTGCGGGGCATGGAAGCAGAGACCAGCTATTTGAAAATTCTGGGCAATTATTAGAGTGTGTTTGAAAAAGGCTTTCTGCAAAATCTCCCGCAAAGTGGGGCGTGCGGGAATGATTTTTCAAACACGCTCTAGAGCCGGTTATAGCTGCGAAGGCAGAGAGTGGCAGCAATTTCATTTATTGTTAAAATTAACCAAAGAATTTAAGAAAATTTTATCTGTTTTTAATATAAGAAAAGTAAAATGAAAAACGGTGCAAATGCGTGAGCCTGTATATCCGAAAGTATGCTGCCATGAATTGTGCGGGCAGCAAAAGGGAGAAGAGACACGTAAATGCGTCATGGAATTGAGAGGAAACAAAAATGGCAAGAACAGAAGAATGTATCCTTTACCGCAATTTCGACAACGGTGAGGTACTGGACATAATGACATCACTGATGAACAGCTATGAGGCTGGTGAAGAAGGCTTTGAGAATCGGAAAGAGGAATTTTTCCATATGGCAGGAAGCCTGGTGGAAATGGCAGGAATGTATGGGTTTTCCGGGAATCTGTGGCACACTTATCTGACACAGCTTCTTGTCAATCACGAGAATGCATTCAGTACCGCTTCCGAGATCAGAGGGGTAGTGGAGGGAAGCATTAACCATCTGGCTCTCCATGATTTTGGGATTTTCAAAGAACTTTATGACTTTGATCTTGCTGTTTTTGACAGTGCGTTTGGAACAGACTGTGCTGATTTTCTCTGTAATTATGTGAATACAGGATGTAACAGCAAGGTATACAACCAGCGTATCTGCGACAGAATCTGTGATATGAGCAAAACACTGGCAGAGGCTTCTACAGTGGAAGAGTTTATGGCAGATATGGTGCAGTTCTACAAAGATTTCGGCGTAGGTAAGCTGGGATTGAACAAGGCATTTCGTATTGAGCATGGCAAGGATGGCAAGCCGGTGATCACACCGATTACCAGAATCGCCCATGTGAATCTGGATGATCTGGTTGGATATGAAATCCCCAAGCAGAAACTGATCGAGAACACGGAGGCTTTTGTAAGAGGAAGAAAGGCCAACAACTGCCTGCTTTTTGGTGATGCAGGAACTGGTAAATCTTCCAGTATCAAAGGTATCCTGAACCGTTATTATGACGAAGGACTTCGTATTATCGAGGTGTACAAGCACCAGTTCCAGGATCTGAATGATGTGATCGCACAGATCAAAAACCGTAATTACAAATTTATTCTTTATATGGATGATCTTTCCTTTGAGGAATTTGAAATCGAATATAAATATCTGAAAGCAGTGATCGAGGGCGGTCTTGAGAAAAAGCCGGACAACATCCTGATCTATGCAACCAGCAACAGACGTCATCTTGTTCGGGAGAAATCCGGGGATAAGCTGGAGGTGGCAGACGATGAAGATCTGCATTCCTCCGATACTGTGCAGGAGAAGCTTTCTCTGGTTTACCGTTTTGGCGTGCGTATTTATTTTGGTGCACCGAATAAGAAGGAATTCCAGAATATTGTTACTACACTTGCAGAGCGCTATGGTGTTACAATGCCTGCAGAGGAGCTTCTGATGAAGGCAAACGCCTGGGAGCTTTCTCACGGCGGTCTCACTGGAAGAACGGCGCAGCAGTTTATTGATCATGTTCTGGGAACAAGTGAGGAACAGTAAAAGAATACCAGAGATTATCTGAAATTTATACCTGTGCAACCGAATTCGGGTGAAATCTCCCGCAAAGTGGGGCGTGCAGATTGCGGGAATGATTTTTTAAACAGGCTCTAGGTTTTGGCGAAAGCGGGCAGTACAATAGAAAAAGCTTTTGCTTGTGTCTGACTTACAGGCACAGATAGAAGAAATAATCCTTGGCAGGAGGGAAAAACGTATGGCAGTGACCACATTTGCGGCAATTGATATCAGTTCCTATGAGATCACCATGAAAATTTTTGAATTTTCCAAAAAGGGTGGTTTCCGGACTGTGGACGATATCCGGTATCGTCTGAATCTTGGAGTAGGGGTATATTCCGGCGGAACCATGGAAGTGGATAAGGTAGATACTATTTGTGAAGTACTTAACGACTTTAAGAGAATCATGGCAGAGTACGGTGTGAAAGAATACCGCGCCTGTACCACAAGTGTTTTCCGTGAGATGAAGAATCCGCTGATTATCATTGAACAGATTTTCAGAAGAACCGGAATTCATGTGGAGGTTTTAAGCAATGCCGAGCAGCATTTTCTGGGCTATAAATCTATTGCGGCCATTGAGAATGGTTTTAAGAAAATGATCCAGAAAGGAACCGCTATTCTGGATGTGGGTGGTGGAAACCTGCAGATTTCCCTGTTTGACAAAGATGCGCTTGTAACCACCCAGAGCCTGAAAATGGGAAGCGTGCGTATCCGTCAGCGACTGAAAGAGCTGGAGAAAACCAATACGAATTATGCACAGCTGGTGGAGGAGTTTATCCGTAATGACCTGACCGGGTTTAAGCGTCTTTATCTGAAAGACCGAGAGATAAAGAATTTGATCCTTATGGGGGATTTTCTTACTGAGACTATTTTCCGTGAGGAGAGACAGGACAACATTATTACACGGGCTGAGTTCGAGAAGCGGTATGAGAATACGGTTTATAAGACCGAGACTTCACTGTCAGAGGAAATGGATATTGATCCGGAGTATGCCGCTTTGATTGTGCCAACTATGGTTATCTGTAAAGATTTTATGGATCTTTTCAATGCAGAAGCGCTTTGGATGCCAGGTGTATCTCTTCTTGATGGTATTGCCTATGATTTCGGGGAAAAGAAGAATTTTATTAAGAGTGCACACAATTTTGAAAATGATATTCTGGTGGCAGCCAGAAACATTGCCAAACGTTATTCTACTGGAAAGGATCATATTAAGGGCACTACCGACCTTGCCCTGGCGATTTTTGACAACATGAAGAAAGTGCACGGAATGGGAGACAGAGAGCGCCTGCTTCTTCAGATCGCAGTGCAGCTTCATGACTGTGGCAAATATATCAGTATGGGAGATGTGGCAGAGTGCTCCTATCAGATCATTATGGCTACGGAGATCATTGGACTTTCCACAGAAGAACGTCAGATCATAGCAAATGCGGTGCGCTACAATACCGCAGAATTTGTTTATTACAGCGAGATCGCAGGAGAGGTCGGAATGGATCGTTCCGTATATCTTCTGATCGCCAAGCTGACTGCAATCCTTCGTATTGCAAATGCTATGGATCGCAGCCATTATCAGAAGGTAAAGAATATGAAGGCTATGCTGAAGGACAGAACTCTGCTTCTTACAGTTGATTCTGAGCAGGATATCTCCCTGGAGCTTGGACTTCTTATGGATAAAGTTGAATTTTTTGAAGAGGTATTTGGTATCCGTCTGGTATTCAGACGTAAGAGAAAAGTGTGAGGAGGGGCACAATGGATCTGAAAAATTTTGAAAAACCGGAGTATTTTGTGAACAGGGAGTTGAGCTGGCTGAAGTTTGACGACCGTGTTCTCTCAGAAGCAAGAGATAAAAGTCTGCCATTGTTTGAAAGACTGAAATTTACCAGCATTGTATCTTCCAATCTGGATGAGTTTTACATGGTTCGTGTGGCTTCCCTGAAAGACCAGGTTCATGCTGGTTATGAGAAAACAGATATTGCAGGAATGGGACCAAAAGAGCAGCTGAAGGAGATCAGTGTCCAGACACATGAACTCGTCCGTTCCCAGTACAGCACTCTGAACCGTTCCCTTCTTCCGGCACTTGAGAAGGTGGGGCTTCATCTGGTGATGGAGCACGAGAAATTAAACGAAGAACAGCAGGAGTATGTGGACCGTTATTTCGAGGATAATGTTTATCCGGTTCTTACCCCTATGGCAATGGATTCTTCCAGACCTTTCCCATTGATTCGAAATAAGACATTGAATATTGGCGCCTTGATCTCCAAGAAGGATAAGAAAAAGGGCAAGGATGTACTGGTATTTGCTACTGTCCAGGTGCCGTCTGTACTGCCGCGTGTGGTTGTTATTCCATCCGGGGATAAAGAGGACACTACTGTGATCCTTCTGGAGGAGATTATCGAGCGCAATATTGACAAGCTTTTCCTTGGATATGATGTGGTTTGTGCACATCCTTACCGTATTATGAGAAATGCGGATCTTTCCATCGATGAGGACGGGGCGGAGGATCTTCTGGTGGAAATCCAGAAGCAGCTGAAGAAGCGCCAGTGGGGTGAGGTGATCCGCTTGGAAGTGGAGGATAAGACGGACTCCAGACTTCTTGGCATTCTGAAAAAGGAATTTGACATTAAAGAAGAGGATATTTTCTATATTAACGGACCACTGGACCTTACCATGCTGATGAAGGTTTATGGACAGGATGGCTTTGATCAGTACAAAGAGCCGAAATATACCCCTGCTGTAGTGCCTGCATTTGCAGATACCAGCAAGGATATTTTCCAGGTGATCCGTGAGGGTGATGTGTTCTTACACCATCCATACATGAGCTTTGATCCGGTGGTAAATTTTGTGCGCCAGGCGGCAAAGGATCCGGATGTACTTGCGATTAAGCAGACGTTGTACCGTGTCAGCGGAAATTCCCCGATCATTGCAGCACTTGCCCAGGCAGCGGAGAATGGCAAACAGGTTTCGGTTCTGGTAGAGCTGAAAGCACGTTTTGATGAGGAACATAATATTGTGTGGGCGAAAATGCTGGAAAAAGCAGGCTGTCATGTTATTTATGGTCTTGTTGGCCTGAAAACACACAGTAAGATTACTTTGGTGGTTCGCCGTGAGGATACCGGAATCCGCCGTTATGTCCATCTGGCAACTGGTAACTATAACGACTCTACTGCAAAGCTTTATACGGACTGCGGCATTTTTACCTGTGATGAGCGCTTCGGCGAGGATGCAACTGCAGTGTTTAACATGCTTTCCGGATATTCTGAGCCGAAGAACTGGAATCGTCTGATCGTGGCACCAATCTGGATGAAGGATCGTTTCCTGAAGCTGATCGAGAGAGAGGCAGAGCACGCGAAGAAGGGAATGCCGGCTATGATCGTAGCGAAGATGAACTCTCTTTGTGATCCGAAGATCATTGCAGCTCTTTATCATGCATCTTCCTGTGGCGTGCAGATTTACCTGCTGATCCGAGGCATCTGCTGTCTGAGAGTGGGAATCCCGGGTGTGAGCGAGAATATCCATGTGCGTTCTATCGTAGGAAACTTCCTGGAGCACAGCCGTATCTTTTATTTCCACAATAATGGCAGCGACGAGATTTATATGGGAAGTGCGGACTGGATGCCACGTAACCTGGACCGCCGCGTGGAGATCGTTTTCCCGGTTGAGGACGAGCAGATCAAGAATGAGATCAAGCATGTTCTGGATCTGGAGTTCCGTGATAATGTGAAAGCTCATATTCTTCAGCCTGATGGAACCTATGAGAAGCAGGATAAGAGAGGCAAGCTTCTGATTAATTCCCAGATGGAGTTCTGCAGGGAAGCCACTGAGAAAGCAGAAGTGTTAAAGAAAAAAGAGAAACATGAAAATTCCAGAGTCTTCATCCCGGCAGAACCGGCGGAGGATGTGGAAGAGTAAGAAGTTGAAGTGAATTAGGAAAAATAAGGAAAGCCGCTGTATTGTGATGTGAGATTATAATACGGAGGCTTCCTTCGTTTGTTTGCAAAATTTAACCAAAATGTACTTGAAATAGAAGAAAGAATATTTTATTATTAAATTAGTCCAGTTTATCACGGTAAACCGGAAAAATATTTTAACGAAGGAGGAGCATTATGAGTAAGAAAATGTGGAAAAAGCTTTCTACACTTTTGCTTATGGTTGTTATGGTGTTGACTATGAGCCTTTCGGTCCAGGCAGCAGCCGTAAAAATGAATAAGGCAAAAGCAACCCTGTATCCAGGCCAAAAAGTTACACTCAAGGTTACAGGAACCAGTAAAAAAGCAAAATGGTCCAGCTCAAATGCAAAAGTAGCAAAAGTAAGCAAAGGTAAAGTTACCGCAGTGAAAAAAGGTAAGGCTACGATCAAAGCCAAAGTAGGAAAGAAGACCTACACCTGTAAGATTACGGTAAAAGCACCGGCTCTGAGCCAGAAAAAGCTGAATGTAACAGTTGGCTCAAAAGCAACTGTAAAGCTGCATGGAACAAAGATCAAATCTGTATCCAGCAGTAATAAGAAAGTTGCGACTGTTACCAAAAAAGGTGTGATCACAGGTAAAAAGACAGGAAAATGTACCGTTACATTTAAGGGTGCGAATGGAAAAAGCTACAAATGCACAGTAACTGTCAACGTAGCCCCAACTGCAACCCCGGCACCAACCGCAACTCCAGTGCCAACTGCGACTCCGGCACCAACCGCAACTCCGGTGCCAACTGCAACTCCGGCACCAACCGCGACTCCAGTGCCGACTGCAACCCCGGCACCAACTGCAACTCCAACCCCTACTCCAATTACTCAGCAGGTGGTTTCCACTCAGGCTGAACTGAATGCAGCACTCGCTTCTTCTAATCCGGATCTGAAAGAAGTAGTAATTGAGCAGAGTGGAGCAAGCAGCTTCGAAATTCCAAAGGAAGACAAGTCTGATTTAACACTTGTAGTAAATGCACCAAACGGCGAAGTTGTCAACAATGGTAATTTCAAAGAAATTGTAATCAAAGCAATTGCATCCAATACCTTTATTGAGAAAGCAACTGGCAATAACATTATATTCCAGGCAGCAACCGGACGTGTGGCAATTGATGAAGGCGCAAGCGCAAACATCGAAGTAAACAAAGGTGAGTCCGAAGCACCAAAGCTTGATCTGGTAAATAACGGAACTGTATCCGAACTTACCCTGTCCACAAAGGCAGATGTAAATGTATCCGGCAAAAACACCGCAGCAGCAATCCCTGTTACCAGTACAGCTTCAGCAGGCGGAAGTACTATTTCCACCAGCCAGAACCTGAACCTGAAAGCTGAGAGCAAGGTTGAACTGACTCTGAATGCAGGTGCAGAAAATACAACTGCGACCGTATCAGATGCAGCCAACATTCCAGATGTAAAGGGTCTTGGAAAAGTACCGGTAAAAGATTCTGATTCTGGTAAGATTCTGGATACTGTAGTGGCAGAGAAAGATGAAACTGTAAAAGTTAATAAGGTTTCTGTAAGTGGTAAAGTAGTAACGGCAGAGGACAAGGCACCGTTTGCTGGTGCTTCTGTATACCTGTTAAACTATGCGGCAGGAATCAACAAAGGAAATGTTTCCCAGTACCTGACAGAAGAAAATAAAGTAGCAGATACCGCTGAAGATGGAACATACGCGTTTGAAGCAGAATGGGGAAATTACTGGTTTGTAGTGAAGGCGGAAGGATATCGCACAGTACTTCAGACTGTAGAAATCACAAGTGCTTATGAAAATGCATTCAGCAACGAACAGGTAGAACTTGTTGCAGGTGAAGATGATGCAACTGGTAATATTGAACTTACTCTTGTAGATGCAGCAACCGGAGATGCTATTGATTATGCAGTTGCCCTGGAGATTCGTGAAGGAGCAAATAACGTATCCGGTAACATTTTGAAAGAGATTGCAGTAGAGGCTTCTGCAAGTGGAAAATGTGCAATTGAAGAGCTTCCGATTGGCTCCTATACCATTCAGGTAGTATCGGCTGATGAGAAATCTGAAATTGTAGCAGCACCGTTTAGTGTAACTGTAACAGCTGGACAGACTATAACCAAGACTTTCTCTGTTACAAGAATCATCAATGATGACCAGATCCGTTTCGTCTTAAGATGGGGTGATGAAGAGTCAGGTGCACCGTCTGACCTGGATTCTCATCTGGTAGGACCGAGAGTAAAAGGAATTGGAAACTTCCATACTTATTACAGTGATAAGACATATGAAGAATATGATGACGAAGACGGTTATGTAAAATATGCAGATCTGGATGTAGATGATGTAAGCTGGGAAGGCCCGGAAACAACAACCATTTACAAACAGACCGCAGGAACCTATCGTTTCTACATTTATGATTTTTCAGATCAGGAAGATGAAGAGAGCAAGAATATGTCTGATAAGTCTGGTGCGATCGTTACGGTTTACAGGGGAAGCACTCTTCTGAATACGTTTAGTGTACCGACAGGTCAGTCTGGAAATCTGTGGCATGTATGCGATTATGATTCTGTTACAGGCAGAGTAACCAGTGTTAATACAGTTGGTTATTGGCCGAATGATGGAAGCAGTACTGTTGGAATGTCTGAGGCAGAAGTGCTGCGAGACAGTTTAAGCCGTAAGATTAGTGACATTCAGGATTATGATTTCGTGCTTGCAGACAATGCGTATAAAGCAAACATGAAAACAGTTCTCGCAGAAGCTGAAAATCTGGCGGATAACGCTGAAAACATGGATGATATTCGGGCGATGATTCAGAAACTTGAAGAGATCAAGAACGATATTCAGAGCGTGGGAACTATTGAGAATGTAAAACTTGATGGCGAATATGTTGATTGGGAAACTATAGGGGATGAAGATCATTATATTGTAAATGGAATTCGTATAATGGGAGTAAATAATACTCCAGGAGAAATTGAAGTAGCATTTACGAATACATCTGATGATCCTCTTGAGGTTCGGAGCGAAGATGTTTCCGGACAGGATTATATAAAAGTAATCACAGTTACCAATACTGTAAGTGGTATTTCCAGAATATGGAAATTATATTATGATATTGATTTGTCAAGTATATTCAGACTTACAGAAGACGATATTGTTGGCGAATTGATTACGGATGTTTCTGTAAGTTGTGATGCAAAATATGGCTATATTTATCTGAGTGGTGTTGCTGATTCTATACCTGAATTTACAGTAACTGTTTCAGAGGGAATTACCTATAGTATTAATTGGAATGCGGAAGACTATGCGGCAGTTATTACTATGAACAAAGATGGTGACTCATATGAGTATCGCGTTTCCTACAATAAGGATACAAATATTACAAGCCCTATGAATGGAAATATCAGTGGAAAAGGTATTATTTGTTCTTATGTAGATACATATGAAAAAGTTATCACAATAACAGGAACTGAAGAAGCATTAACAGATGTTGTGATGCGTGAATATACTGACAGAACAACAGAAGTTGTTAAAAATGAACAGGGTATTGTAGAGTCTGTTGTTGTGACAAATACAAAGTATAATGTTTCTGACACATATTCTGTAGAGTATGTTAAGGTGGAAGCACCTGCCCCTGAGAATGGAACAGAATACGAAGTTACGCTGGATGACGGACAGGTTCAGTATTATGCGTTTACTCCGGAAATAACAGGATACTATACAATCGGAGATCCGGACAGAACAGAGCTCGACATAACAATTAATCTGTATGAAGAGGGAGCGCTTCGGGCTAATACATGGTCTAACTACCTGAGTGGTATTTATATGGAAGCTGGTAGAACCTATTACATCAGCGTAAGCCAGGATATGAGTGATTTGCCATATACATTCAGCTTTAAAGTTGTATTAGAGGAAGAGGATAACGATAATACAGATACCCTTTCTGAGCAGGAAGCCGAAGGCTTCGCCGACGAAACCACAGCAGCCGACACCGAAGCAGCCACATTTGGTGACGAAAGCTTCGTAGAAGAAAGCGAAACTGCTCCAGAAGCGGATGGCTTCACAGCAGAGGGTGGCTTCGAGGAAAGCACAGAAGAAAATGCAGAAGCTGACGCCGATGCACTTGCGTTCGAGGATTTTCAGTAAAAAAATTAAGATTCTGACTGTCTAAGGTCTGAATCCGGACGCCGCAAGGTTGACGAAAAAAGTCGCTTTGCGGCGCCTTTTTGCACAAAAAGAGAAGGCATAACCCAGGCAGGAATATATTCAGACAACAAAAAACTCCCGAATCACTTCGGAAGTTCCTAGCAGCCAGTACGAGAATCGAACTCGTGTTTTCGCCGTGAGAGGGCGACGTCTTAACCCCTTGACCAACTGGCCATGTCAACCGACTCGCTTAGTATATCTTACTTTGCAGGAGAATGCAAGCACTTTTTTTATTTTTTTTGCGAAAAATTGAAAAACTCCGAAAAAAGCCAGGAAATAAGCGGGTTTGCGGTGTCAAAAAAATTTTAAACAAAATAGAAAACCCAAATTTTACTTGCAAAAATACCATAAACTGGGGTATGATATAGAACGAATGTTTGAACAGAAGATAAGAATGGAAAAGAAGCGGACATACTGTCCGCTTTTCACAACCATTGGAATAAATGCTGAAGCCCAGACAGTGCATCATGAAATGTAGAGCTGTAAATGAAATGAGCAGTTATTTCGTGCACTTACAAGTTGATTTCTCGAACAATCCTGTCGGTACACTGGATGCATAAAAGAAGAATATGGGACAGCAGAGTCTGAAGTTACTGTTCACTGGTAACAGTCTGAATGATAGTAAGAAAGGAATTAACACCATGGCAAAGAAAGACACTTACGACGCGGGTAGTATTTCTGTCCTGGAAGGATTGGAAGCTGTTCGGAAACGTCCGGGAATGTACATCGGAAGCGTATCCAGAAAAGGCCTGAACCACCTGATCTATGAGATCGTGGACAATGCGGTAGATGAACATCTGGCCGGTTACTGTTCTGAAATTGAAGTAACACTGGAGAAAGACGGCTCCTGTACGGTCACTGATAATGGACGAGGAATTCCGGTAGATATGCATGCGAAAGGGGTATCTGCAGAGCGTCTTGTATTTACCACCCTCCATGCAGGCGGTAAATTTGACAACTCTGCTTATAAGACAAGCGGTGGACTTCATGGCGTTGGTTCTTCCGTTGTAAATGCCCTGTCCACATATCTGGATATTAAGATCAGCCGTGATGGATTTGTACATCACGATCATTATGAGAGAGGTATCCCCACGATTGAACTGGAAGAGGGACTTCTCCCCAGGCTTGGCAAGACCAGACAGACCGGAACCTGCGTGAATTTTCTTCCGGACCCGGAGATTTTTGAAAAAACAAGATTTTCATCCACAGAAGTAAAGAGCCGTCTCCATGAGACTGCATACCTGAATCCCAACCTTACCATTCATTTCATGGATCTTCGTGGTGATACTCCTGAAGATATCACTTATCATGAGCCAGATGGAATCGTGGGATATATCAAAGACCTGAATCACAATTCCGAAGCCCTCCACGAACCGATTTATCTGAAAGGAGAAGCTGACGGAATCCAGGTAGAAGCAGCATTTCAGTACACCAACGAATTTCGTGAGAACGTACTTGGCTTCTGCAATAATATTTACAATGCAGAAGGTGGCACTCATCTTACCGGATTTAAAACAACCTTTACAACGGTGATGAATACTTACGCTCGTGAGATCGGTATTCTGAAGGAAAAAGATGCTAATTTCACAGGAGCGGATATCCGTAATGGAATGACAGCGGTTGTTTCCATCAAGCACCCGGAGCCACGCTTTGAGGGGCAGACCAAGACCAAACTGGACAATCAGGATGCAGCCCGCGCCACGGGAAAAGTAATGTCTGAGCAGCTGGTACTCTATTTTGACCGAAACCTGGAAACCTTGAAGACCATTTTGTCCTGTGCGGAAAAGGCCGCCAAGATCCGTAAGACAGAGGAGCGTGCCAAGACCAACCTTCTCACCAAGCAGAAATATTCTTTCGATTCCAATGGAAAGCTTGCCAATTGCGAGAAAAAAGATCCTTCACTTTGTGAAATCTTTATCGTAGAGGGAGATTCCGCTGGCGGTTCTGCAAAGACTGCCAGAGATCGTAATTACCAGGCAATTCTTCCGATCCGCGGTAAGATCCTGAATGTGGAGAAAGCCACCATTGACAAGGTGCTTGCAAACGCAGAGATCAAGACTATGATCAATGCATTTGGATGCGGATTTTCCGAAGGCTATGGAAATGACTTTGATATCACTAAACTTCGTTACGACAAGATCGTGATTATGGCCGATGCGGATGTGGATGGTGCTCATATTTCCACACTTTTGCTTACTTTATTCTATCGTTTTATGCCAGAACTGATCTACGAGGGACATGTTTATATTGCCATGCCCCCTCTTTACAAAGTAATGCCGAAGAAGGGTGCCGAAGAGTACCTGTATGATGATAAGGCACTGGAGAAATACCGCCGCAGTCACAAGCCGGGAAGCTTTACCCTCCAGAGATACAAAGGTCTTGGAGAGATGGATGCCCAGCAGCTTTGGGAGACAACCTTAAATCCGGAAACCCGGAGAATGAAGCGGGTGGAAATCGAGGATGCCCGTATGGCTTCCAGCGTGACAGAGATCCTGATGGGAAGCGACGTGCCGCCAAGAAAGGCATTTATTTACGAGCATGCAACTGATGCAGAACTGGATATTTAAGAAGGCTGAAATCCGAAAGAGCAGGATTTTTCGGACGAAAAAGCAGAATATGGTCTGAACGTAATATAGCAGAGTATTTTGCAAGAGGAGAACCTCAGATTTTAGCTTAGAGCGTGTTTGAAAAATGCTTTCTGCAAGATATAAGTCACAATTTGTGGGAGATTGCGGGAATGCTTTTTTAAACAGGCTCCAGAGCGTATTTGAAAGGAAAACAGATTATGGAAACAAAGCAGGAGAATGTAATTGCCACGGACTATGCGGACGTGATGCAAAAATCCTATATAGATTATGCCATGAGCGTTATCATTTCCAGGGCACTTCCGGATGTCCGCGATGGCCTGAAGCCGGTACAGCGAAGAACCCTGTATGATATGTACGAGCTTGGGATCCGTTACGACCGTCCATATCGTAAGTGCGCCCGTATCGTTGGAGATACCATGGGTAAATACCACCCTCACGGGGACAGCTCTATTTATGAAGCACTGGTTGTAATGGCACAGGATTTCAAGAAGGGCAAAACCCTGGTAGACGGCCACGGAAACTTCGGCTCCATTGAGGGAGACGGCGCCGCTGCCATGCGATATACAGAGGCAAGACTGGAGAAACTGACCCAGGAGGTTTTTCTGGCAGATCTTGACAAAAATGTAGTAGACTTTATGCCAAACTTCGACGAGACAGAGAAGGAGCCTCAGGTGCTTCCGGTGAAGATTCCAAACCTTCTGGTAAACGGTGCAGATGGTATCGCCGTAGGTATGGCCACCAGCATTCCGCCTCATAACCTTGGGGAGGTTGTGGATGCGGTGAAAGCTTATATAAAGAACAACGACATCAGTGTGAAAGGCCTGATGCGTTATCTGAAAGGACCGGATTTTCCTACAGGCGGTCTGGTTGTAAATAAAGATGATCTTCTGAATATTTATGAGACCGGAAGCGGCAAGCTTCGTCTCCGCGGTAAAGTGGAAGTGGAAAAAGTAAAAGGCGGCCGCCAGCAGCTGGTGATCACCGAGATTCCGTACACCATGATCGGTGCCAATATTGGAAAATTCCTTAACGACGTAGCCTCCCTTGTAGAAACCAAGAAAACCACAGATATTGTGGATATTTCCAACCAGTCCTCCAAGGAAGGAATCCGTATTGTACTGGAACTGAAAAAGGATGCAGATGTAGAGAATCTCACCAACATGCTCTACAAGAAAACCAGACTGGAAGACACTTTCGGAGTCAATATGCTGGCTGTTGCAGACGGACGTCCGGAAACCTTAAGCCTGAAGCAGGTGATAGAGCACCATGTGGATTTTGTGTTCGAGGTGACTACCCGCAAGTACAAGACTCTTCTGGGAAAAGAGCTTGAGAAAAAGGAAATCCAGGAAGGCCTTATCAAAGCCTGTGATGTAATCGATCTGATCATTGAGATCCTTCGAGGCAGCAAGAGCCGTGACCAGGTTAAGAAGTGTCTGGTAGAGGGTATCACAGAGGGAATCAAATTCAAGTCAAAAGCCAGTGAGAAAGCTGCAAAGAATCTGAAATTTACGGAGAATCAGGCTACAGCCATTCTGGAAATGCGTCTGTACCGTCTGATCGGACTGGAAATTGAGGCTCTTCAGGCAGAGTATGACCAGACTATGAAAAATATTGCTTCTTATGAAGATATTCTGAACAACTATGATTCCATGTGTGAAGTGATTATTGAAGAACTTGACGGAATCAAAAAAGAATACAGCACCAAGAGAAGAACTGTGATCGAGAACGCAGAAGAGGCAGTTTACGAAGAAAAGAAGATGGAAGAGACAGAGGTCTGCTTCCTTATGGATCGCTTCGGCTATATGCGCCTTATTGATAAGAATGCTTATGAGAGAAACAAAGAGGCTGCCCATGCAGAGAATAAATTTATTTTTACCTGTATGAATACAGACAAGATCTGCATTTTCACAGATATGGGACGCATGCATTCCATCAAAGTGGCAGACATTCCGCTGGTGCGTTTCCGTGACAAGGGAACTCCGGCTGACAATCTGAGTAACTACGACAGCAGCCAGGAGCAGATCCTTTATGTGGCACCTGCAGGGCAGGTGAAATTATCTACTCTGTTGTTCGTGACTAAGACCTCCATGTGCAAGCTTGTTGCAGGTGAGGAATTCGATGTGGCAAAGAGAACGATTGCATCTACCAAGCTGGGAGAAGAGGATCAGCTGATCTTTGTAGGTCCGGCAGATGAAATGGAACAGATAGTATTCCAGAGTCAGAATGGCTATTTCCTACGTATTCTGAAAACGGATGTTTCTACTATGAAGAAGACCTCTGTTGGTGTAAGAGGAATGAAGCTGGGGGACGGGGATGTTCTTGAGCATGCCTATCTGGTGGAACCGAGACAGGAGTACACCATCCAGTATCACGACAAGCCGTATGCATTGAACAAGGTAAAGCTGGCCAAACGTGATACCAAGGGTATGAAACCCAGAATTTAAGCAGCAGATTATGAAGAAAAGGCTGTTATACAGGTTGTGCAGCAGAAGCTCAAAAGAGCTGAAAGTAAAAGCTGTTGCTGGTGAAACAAGCTTAACAATACTGTTAAAATGGGTTAAAACCTTGTAAAATGGGCATTTATAAGAAAAAGCCCTTGCAATTTGGATTTAAAGGTGTTAGAATGATACAAGAAATCAGAACTTGTTGACAAAGGAGTGGGCGTGAGCCCACTCTTTTTGATGATAAGGACCAGAGCGTGTTTGAAAAAGGCTTTCTGCAAGATGTGCGTCACAATTTGTGGGAGATTTCGCCCGGATGAGGGCGCCGTAGCGGGCTACGGCAACCGAATTCGGGTGAAATATACCGCAAAGTGGGGCGTGCAGATTGCGGGGATGGTTTTTCAAACACGCTCCAGAGAGGCAGGTGGGAAAAATGAGCAGAAAAGAAGAGTATGAACAGAAAGCAGAAGCATTGTTATCTCCGATCGTAGAAAGCAATGGATTCGAACTGGTAGATGTGGAATATGTCAAGGAAGCAGGAAACTGGTATCTTCGAGGCTACATTGACAAACCAGGCGGAATCACAGTGAATGACTGCGAGACCGTAAGCAGGGCTTTCAGCGACAGGCTTGACGAAGATGATTTCATCGAGGACAGCTACATCATGGAGATCAGTTCTCCGGGACTTGATAGACCTCTGAAGAAAGAAAAAGATTTTGCCAGAAGCATTGGCAAACTGGTAGAAATCAGAACCTACCGGCCAATCGAGAAACAGAAAGAATTTTGTGGTGAACTGACAGCATATGATAATAACAGTGTGACCATTGATGAGGAGGGAACTCCTCGCACTTTCGATAAGAAAGACATTGCACTGGTGTGTCTGGCGATTGATTTTTAAGTTACCATGAAAGTCCGGACGCAGCTGTGGGAGTACCACAGGCGCGGAACAGCTGACTTTCATATAGGAAGATGCTGCCAGTCGGCGACATGTCCGATTTAAGAAATAAGCGATTATGCTGGAAAGCAAAAAGGAGGAAATAAGAAAAATGAACAAGGAGTTAATGGGTGCTCTGGACGAACTGGAACGCGAGAAAAATATCAGCAAGGAAACTTTGCTGGATGCCATTGAGCAGTCCCTGATCCAGGCATACAAGAATCATTTTGGAAAAGCTGACAATGTACATGTTACCATTAACAGAGAAACAGGCGATTTCAGTGTATATGCAGACCGCAGGGTTGTAGAATACGTAGAAGATCCTGCTGAGGAGGTTTCTCTTGTAGAAGCACAGAAGCAGAATACCAATGCAGAGGTTGGCGATATCCTGAAGGTACCGGTTCACTCTGACAAATTTGGCCGTATTGCAACACAGAATGCAAAGAACGTAATCCTTCAGAAAATCCGTGAGGAAGAGCGAAAAGTTCTGTTTGACCAGTATCACGGCAATGAGAAAGAAGTTGTTACTGGCATTGTACAGCGTGTGGTAGGACATAATGTAAGCGTAAATCTTGGCAAGGCAGATGCGATCCTTGCTGAGAACGAGCAGGTGAAGGGTGAGACCTTCAAGCCTACTGAGAGAATCAAAGTGTATATTCTTGAGGTAAAGGATACACCGAAGGGACCTCGTATCCTTGTTTCCAGAACACATCCTGGCCTTGTAAAACGCCTCTTTGAGTCTGAGGTTGCTGAGGTGAAGGACGGAACTGTTGAAATCAAGAGCATTGCCCGTGAGGCAGGTTCCCGTACCAAGCTGGCAGTATGGAGCAACGATCCTGATGTAGATCCGGTTGGAGCATGTGTTGGTGTAAATGGTGCCCGTGTAAGTGCGATTGTAAATGAGCTTCGCGGTGAGAAGATTGATATCATCAACTGGGATGAGAATCCTGCAATCCTGATCGAGAATGCATTAAGCCCGGCGAAGGTAATCGCTGTTATGGCAGATCCGGATGAGAAGACTGCACTTGTTGTGGTTCCGGATTACCAGCTTTCCCTTGCAATCGGTAAAGAAGGACAGAATGCACGTCTTGCAGCACGTCTGACTGGATTTAAGATTGATATCAAGAGTGAAACCCAGGCAAGAGAGTCCGGCGACTTCTATGATTATGACGAGGATGACGATGAGTACTATGAGGATGACGAGTACGAAGAGTCTGAGGAGTCCGCTACAGAAGAAATTTCTCAGGATAGCGAAGAAACAGCTGCCGGTGAAGAGTCTGAAGAGACTGAGGATGCGGTAGAGAATGAAGACGAAGAATAAAATTCCCATGCGCCAGTGTACTGGCTGCAGAGAAATGAAGAATAAAAAAGAAATGATCAGGGTGTTGAAAACCGCAGAGGATGAGATCATTCTGGATGCTACAGGCAGGAAAAACGGTCGCGGAGCTTACATCTGCAAGAGCCGTGAGTGCCTGGAGAAAGCCAGAAAGAATCACGGACTGGAGCGTTCTTTGAAAGCAGCTATCCCGGATGAGGTTTATGATAGCCTTGAGAAGGAGTTTGATAGTATTGAAGAATAATAAAGCGCTGTCCCTGATCGGACTTGCAACAAAGGCCGGAAAGACAGTCAGCGGAGAGTTTTCCACTGAGAAATCCATTAAGACCGGCAAAGGATATCTGGCAATCGTAGCCGGAGATTCTTCGGATAACACCAAGAAGAAATTCCGGAACATGTGTGAATTTTACGAAGTGCCCTTGTATATCCTTTCAGATAAAGAAACGTTAGGGCATGCCATGGGCAAGGAATTCCGTGCCAGCCTGGCTGTACAGGACTGGAATTTTGCAGAAGCTATCAGGAAGGTGCTGCAGGATGAGGGGAAGGAGCTCTAGAGCATACCACTGTTGTCTGAGAAAACAACCTGAACCAAAGAGAAAAAAGCGTTCCAGGGAATGCTTTTAAATGTTCCCGGGAAATGATTTTTGATAATACGAGCTGCGGAGAACTTGTGAAAGCGTATCCTGACTCGTACTGGTGAAGGGAGAATGGCATATGGTGATAAATTCACATGAGCCTGCCAAAGACAGAAATAAGCAAAACAGAGAGAATAAAAACAGAGTGAAAAAAGTTATAGATACGGGAAAGGAGAAAGGAATAACATTGGAGACTCCTAAGACAGAAGAGCAGAAAGTGTCAGTAAAGAAAGAAGGCGACGGTGCAGAGGCACCGAAGAAGAAAAAAAATATTATCCGCGTATATCATGCACAGAATGCAAGTGACGGCGGGAAGAACAGAAAGAAACCAGCTGGAGAGAGAAAGCCACGTCCACAGGGCACACGTCCTGCAGCACAGGCACAGCCGGCAGCGAAAGCAGAGGCACCTGTAAAGGCAGCACCGAAGCCAGAAGCTCCTAAGACAGAAGCACCGAAGCCGGTAAGTGCACCGAAGGCTGAAGCTCCTAAGACAGAAGCACCAAAGGCAGAAGCACCAAAAGCTGAGACAGCACCAAAGAGCGCACCGGTAAGTGCACCGAAGACAGAGCCTGCAAAACCGGTTCAGGCTGCACCGAAAGCAGAAGCTCCAAGGACAGAATCCCAGAGACCAGCTGCACAGCAGAACAGAAACGACGGCCAGCAGCGTCAGGGAAATGGCCAGGGCAACCGTAATTTCCGTCAGGGCGAGGGCCGCGACAATAATCGCGGAGACAACAATCGTGGTGACAGAAATGGGGGCAGATTTGGCCAGGGAAGACCACAGGGCGGCAATGGCGGCCAGGGTGGATTCCGCGGAAACAGAAATAATGATGGTCAGGGAAGACCTGTAAGACAGGGAGATTCCCAGAACAGAGGACCGCGCCAGGGTGATGGAAACGGACGTGGATTCCGTCAGGGCGGTGACAACAGAGACAATAGAAATGGAAACGGAAATGGCAGCAGATTTGGCCAGGGAAGACCACAGGGCGGTCAGGGACGTTTCGGAGGAAAAGACGGAGATAACCGTAGTGAAGGACGCTTTGGCGGACAGAACCACCAGGGTGGACAGCGCTCCGGCGGTGCAAGAAGAAGCGGCGGCGGATCTGACGCAATCTTTACACCAGAGCTGACCAAGACATCCAAGGACAGCAAGCGTGAGCGTGACAGAGAGAATAAGAATAAGAAGAAAGATTTCGATAAGACATCAGGTGGCGGACACAGACCAAACCAGGGCGGCAGAAACCAGATGTCCAGAATCCCGAAAGCACTTCAGAAGCCTGCTCCGCAGCAGAAACAGGAAGAGAAGAAACCGGAGATCAAAGAGATCACAATTCCGGAGAAGCTTACCATCCGCGAGCTTGCAGAAGCGATGAAGATGCAGCCATCTGCAATTGTTAAGAAGCTGTTCATGGAAGGTCAGATGGTAACGGTAAACCACGAGATCGATTTCGAGCAGGCAGAAGAGATTGCTCTTGGATTTGACATTATTGCAGAAAAAGAAGAAAAAGTAGATGTAATTGAGGAGCTTCTGAAAGAGGAAGAGGAAGACGAATCCACAATGGTTTCAAGACCACCGGTAGTCTGTGTAATGGGACACGTTGACCATGGTAAAACTTCTCTTCTGGATGCAATCCGTAAGACAAACGTAACAAGAGGCGAGGCTGGTGGAATCACACAGCATATCGGTGCTTATGTAGTTGATATCAACGGACAGAAGATCACTTTCCTTGATACACCGGGACATGAGGCATTCACTGCCATGCGTATGCGTGGAGCAAACTCCACAGATATCGCTGTTCTTGTAGTTGCAGCTGACGATGGTGTTATGCCGCAGACAGTAGAAGCTATCAGCCATGCAAAGGCTGCTGGCGTTGAGATCATCGTTGCCATCAACAAGATTGATAAGCCAAGTGCAAATATTGAACGTGTAAAACAGGAGCTTTCCGAGTATGAGCTGATTCCGGAAGACTGGGGTGGAACAACACCGTTCGTTCCGGTATCTGCCAAGACTGGAGAGGGCATTGATAACCTTCTTGAAATGATCCTTTTAACAGCAGAGGTTTCTGAACTGAAAGCAAACCCGAACCGCGCAGCAAGAGGTCTTGTGATCGAGGCTCAGCTGGATAAAGGTAAAGGACCGGTTGCTACGATCCTTGTACAGAAGGGTACTCTTCACGTTGGAGATTTTATCGCAGCCGGAGCATGCAATGGTAAAGTACGTGCCATGATGGATGATAAGGGACGCCGTGTAAAACAGGCTGGTCCGTCTACTCCTGTAGAGATCCTTGGTCTTGGCGATGTTCCTAATGCCGGAGAGGTTCTCATGTCCTTTGAGAATGATAAAGAGGCTAAGAATTTTGCAGCAGCATTTGTTTCCGAGAATAAGAACCGTCTTCTTGAGGAAACTAAGGGTAAACTTTCTCTGGATAACCTGTTTGACCAGATTCAGGCAAGCGACCTTAAGGAGCTCCCGATTATTGTCAAAGCCGATGTGCAGGGTTCTGTAGAGGCTGTAAAACAGAGTCTTGTAAAACTTTCCAATGATGAGGTTGTTGTAAGAGTGATCCATGGCGGCGTTGGTGCTGTCAATGAGTCTGATGTCAGCCTTGCTGCTACATCAAATGCGATCATCATCGGATTCAACGTTCGTCCTGATACCACAGCGAAACAGCTGGCAGAGCAGGAAGGCGTAGATCTTCGTCTGTACCGTGTTATCTACCAGGCAATTGAGGACGTGGAAGCTGCCATGAAGGGTATGCTGGATCCGGTATTCGAGGAGAAGGTAATCGGCCATGCAGAGGTTCGTCAGCTGTTCAAGGCTTCCGGTATCGGTACTATCGCAGGAAGCTATGTGCTTGACGGTACCTTCCAGCGAGGATGCAAGGTACGCATCACCAGAGACGAGGAGCAGATCTATGAAGGTGAGCTGGCTTCCCTTAAGAGATTTAAAGATGATGTCAAAGAAGTCCGTGCGGGCTATGAGTGTGGTCTTGTATTCCAGGATTTCAATGACGTTAAAGAAGAAGATAAAGTTGAAGCATATATTATGGTTGAGGTGCCGCGCTAGAGCGTAGTAATCGCAGGTGTCAGTTGGGGGCAAGCTCATTGCCCCCAATTTTCCGTTGTCCAGAGCCTGCACTCATATAGGAGACCAAAAAATGAGAAAAAACAGCATTAAAAATACAAGGATCAATGCAGAAGTTCAGAAAGAACTGAGCAACATTATCCGCGGTGAGATCAAGGATCCCCGCATCCATCCCATGACATCTGTTATGGCTGTAGAGGTTGCACCGGATCTTAAGACCTGCAAGGCATTTATCAGTGTCCTTGGCAGCGAGGAATCCAAGCAGTCCACAATTAAAGGGCTGAAAAGTGCAGAAGGCTATATCCGCCGCCAGCTTGCGAAGAACCTGAATCTTCGCAACACGCCGGAAATCCGCTTCATTCTGGATGAGTCCATTGAATATGGCGTAAATATGTCCAGACTTATCGATGACGTGATCGAACACGACCATTCGAAGGGCACCGAGAGTGAGGACGGGGAAAAACAGGATACAGCAGAAACTGAAGACGAAGAGTAAAAATCGAGGTGAAGGGAATGGAGAGAATCGAAGAAATTCTGGATGGCGTAAAGACCATGGGAATTGGGGGACATGTTCGCCCAGATGGTGACTGTGTAGGTTCCTGCATGGCACTTTATCTGTATATAAAGAAATGGTATCCTGAAATCAAGGCAGATATCTATCTGGAGAAGCCGAAGCCGGTATTCGGACATATTGCATGCATGGATGAGGTACATTATGAAGCAGGTGAGCCCAGAGAGTATGATCTTTTTGTGACCTGTGATGTGAGCGCTCCTGACCGTCTGGCAGTGGCGGCTGATTATTTTGCTTCTGCGAAAAAGACCGTCTGCATTGACCATCATGTGAGCAATCCGGGATTTGCAGATGTGAACCACGTACATGGTGAGATCAGCTCTGCCAGCGAGGTTCTGTATAAACTCCTTGACAAAGAAAAAATCAATCTGGATATTGCAACTGCTATTTATACCGGAATGATCCACGATACAGGTGTATTCCAGTATTCCTCCACATCTCCGGACACCATGCGTATTGCCGGTGACCTGATGGAAAAGGGTGTTGATTTTTCTAATATTATTGACGAATCCTTCTATCAGAAGAGCTACATTCAGAATCAGGTCATGGGACGTGTTCTGGCAGAGAGCATTATGCTTCTGGATGGCAAATGTATCGTTGGCTACATGAAGCTGAGAGACATGGATTTCTATGGGGTAAAGCCGTCAGACCTGGATGGAATCGTAAGCCAGCTCCGTCTTACGAAAGGTGTGGAAGTGGCAATGTTTATTTACGAGCATGAAAGCCAGGTATTCAAGGTATCACTCCGTTCCAACGGTTCTGTAGATGTAAGCAAGATCGCTTCCTATTTCGGAGGAGGCGGACATGTGAAAGCAGCAGGCTGCGATCTGGCCGGTTCCATGTACGATGTTATCAATAATATTTCAGAGCAGATCGAAAAACAGCTTTTAGGACAGGATAAGTAATGGCAGATTTTCAGGGAATCATTGTAATTCACAAGGAAAAAGGCTTTACCTCCCATGATGTGGTAGCCAAGCTTCGGGGAATTCTCCATATGAAAAAGATAGGGCACACAGGGACTCTTGACCCGGATGCTACCGGTGTTTTGCCAGTAGCCCTTGGAAAAGGCACCAAGCTGGTGGATCTTCTTACAGATAAGGAAAAGACGTATGAGGCGGTGCTTCATCTGGGAATCGACACGGATACCCAGGATATGTCCGGAACAGTTCTGGAAGAGCGTCCAGTGAATGTAACCGAGGAGGAGGTACGAAAAGTACTGAAAAGCTTTGTAGGGGAGCAGCTTCAGGTTCCGCCTATGTATTCTGCTCTGAAGGTAAATGGAAAGAAACTTTACGAGCTGGCTAGAGAGGGCAAAACGGTTGAGCGAAAAGCCAGGCCAGTGTGTTTCTACGAGATAGAGCCTCTGGAATTTCATCTTCCGCTGGTGAAAATAAGAGTGACCTGCAGTAAGGGAACCTATATCCGCACCTTGTGCCATGATATTGGCGAGAAGCTTGGCTGTGGCGGCTGTATGGAAGAACTGCTCCGGTCAAGGGTTGGTCGGTATTCTCTCTTTGAGAGCCATACGCTTGCCCAGGTGGAAGCTGCCGTGGCAGATGGAACCGTTCAGGATATGATCGACCCGGTGGAAGCAGTTCTGGCTGAGTACCCCGCTCTTTATGCGGATTCTTACGGGGACAGGCTTCTGGCAAATGGAAATCCGCTGTCCGACAATCTGGTTCGTCCCCAGCACAAAGAGGGCTGGGTGCGCATGTACGCCAGTGACGGAACTTTTACAGGTATTTTTCAGTGGGATGCAGGGAAGAAGAAATATTATCCGGTGAAAATGTTCTGAATAATAAAGTGACGATTCAGCAGGTGCTGAACAGTTACCAATCAGGCATAAACTGGTTTGACAGGAGAGATTATGGAATACCTGAAGATAGAGGGTGAGTTTCCAAAACTTGCCAACTGTGCAGTAACAATGGGAAAATTTGACGGGATCCACCGTGGCCACAGGAAACTGGTTGAGAAGATCAGGGAGCGGAAGACACTTGGAGAACAGGCTGTCCTTTTTGCCATTGATGCTTCTAGCAATATGATCCTTACCAGCCAGGAACGGGCTTCCCTTCTTGAAAAGCTTGGCGTGGATGTGCTGGTAGAATGCCAGTTAAATGACAGGATCCGGCATATGAAGGCTGAGAATTTTATAAAAGAGATTCTTATGGGAGATCTTGGGGCATCCTACGTAGTAGTGGGAGAGGACAACCGGTTTGGCTTCGAGCGGAAGGGTACGCCCCGGCTTCTTATGGAATTTGGAGAAAAGTATGGCTTTGATGTGGAAATCCTTTCCAAAGAAATGGATGGGCATAGGAAGATCAGCAGTACCTATATCAGAGAAGAACTGAAAAAAGGAAATATGGAGAAAGTCACTTCCCTTATGGGAAGGGATTATTTTGTGGAAGGCCAGGTGGTACATGGCAGGGGAATGGGACATAAGGTTCTGCTTCCCACTACCAATCTCGTGCCTCCCAGGACCAAGATCCTGCCGCCAAACGGTGTGTATGTGACAAGCTCTTATTTCGGGGATAAGATATACCACGGAATTACCAACATTGGCTGTAAGCCTACGGTTGGTGAGAGCTTTATAGGGGTGGAAACCTATCTTTTTGACTGTAAGGAAGATCTCTACGGAGAGGAATGCCGAGTGGATTTCAAAAAGTTTTTGAGGCCGGAACGGAAATTTCCCTCTCTTGAGGCGCTGAAGAGCAGACTTCTGGCGGATGCAGAGGATGGCCGGAGATATTTTGAGAAAACTGAGAAATAATATCGGGAAGAAAAACGAAAAAAACAGTTTACAGAATTTGGCGGGTATGCTATACTAGGCAAGGTGTGAGTAGGTTTAGTCCTTGCGTTCACATATCAGACAGCCCATATTCAGGGGTTGGACACTCCGACCGTCTCTTAATATGCGGCGATTACGTCCCCACAGGAATACCTGCATGGGAGACCATTAAGAATAATAAGGAGGAAATCAAGATGATTTCAAAAGAAAAGAAAACAGCAATTATGAAAGAGTATGCAAGATGTGAGGGAGATACTGGTTCACCAGAGGTACAGGTAGCTGTTCTTACTGCAAGAATCCAGGAGCTTACTGAGCATTTACAGAACAACCACAAGGATCATCATTCCAGACGTGGTCTGCTGAAAATGGTAGGTCAGAGACGTGGACTGTTAGCTTACTTAAAGAAAACAGACATCGAAAGATACCGTGCACTGATTGAGAAATTAGGTTTAAGAAAATAATTAGTATGCGGAAGGGGCGGATATCCATCCGCCCTATTTTAAGATGTAAGGAAAGCTATGATTGTTCACAGACAAGCTCCGCACCGGAGCTTTTGTGGATAGTGACAAGTGTCACAATAGAGGCACTATTGTCTGTAAGGGCGACCTGACAGATAAAGATTTCCGAGACTTCTGAAAAGGACATTTGAAGAAACCTGTCTACAGCAATATCAAATGTGTTTTTCAGTCGTTTCGGACTTCTGTTGTGACAGAGGCAAAGAGAGCTGCAATATACGTTGGTCAGAACTGGTTTTCACAGTTTCTGCAGAAGTGTAGGGTGGCTTCAGATCAATATTTTATATGAAAAAGGAGAGAAGACATGTACAAAAGTTATTCCATGGAATTAGCTGGAAGAACACTTACCGTAGATATCGGACGTGTTGCGAAACAGGCCAATGGCGCAGCACTTATGCATTATGGTGATACCACTGTACTTGCTACAGCAACTGCATCCAAGGAGCCAAGAGAGGGAATCGACTTTTTCCCGTTAAGCGTTGAATATGAAGAGAAAATGTACGCCGTAGGAAAGATTCCGGGCGGTTTCAATAAGAGAGAGGGAAAGGCAAGCGAGCACGCAATCCTTACCTCCCGTGTTATCGACAGACCTATGCGTCCTCTGTTCCCGAAGGATTACAGAAACGATGTAACACTGGTGGACATGGTTATGTCTGTAGATCCGGAGTGCAACCCGGAGATCCCGGCTATGCTTGGTTCTTCCCTTGCTACCTGTATTTCTGATATTCCATTTGATGGCCCATGTGCAACGACACAGATCGGCCTGATCAATGGAGAGTATGTTGTGAACCCTACACTGGCTCAGAAGGATATTTCTGACCTTCAGCTGACAGTAGCTTCCACAAGAGATAAGGTTATCATGATCGAGGCCGGTGCCAACGAGGTTCCGGAGGATCAGATGATCGAGGCTATTTATAAAGCACATGAAGTAAACCAGGAGATCATCAGATTCTTCGATCAGATCATCGCTGAGTGCGGGAAAGAAAAACACAGCTATGAGTCCTGTGCAGTTCCGCAGGAGCTGTTTGACGCCATCAAGGAGATCGTTCCTCCGGAAGAAATGGAAGTTGCCGTATTCTCTGATGACAAGCAGACAAGAGAGAACAACATTGCAGAGATCACAGACAAGCTGAAAGAAGCTTTCGCAGAGAAGGAAGAGTGGCTTGCTGTTCTTGGTGAGGCTGTTTACCAGTATCAGAAGAAGACCGTTCGTAAGATGATCCTGAAAGATCACAAACGTCCGGACGGCCGTGCGATCACACAGATCCGTCCTCTGGCAGCAGAGGTTGATATCATCCCGAGAGTACATGGCTCCGCTATGTTCACCCGTGGACAGACTCAGATCTGTACGATTACTACTCTGGCACCTCTTGCAGAGGCACAGAGAATTGACGGACTTGACGAGTTTGAGACAAGCAAGAGATATATGCATCACTACAATTTCCCGTCCTATTCTGTAGGTGAGACAAAGCCATCCAGAGGACCGGGACGCCGTGAGATCGGTCATGGAGCACTTGCTGAGAGAGCACTTGTACCGGTGCTTCCAAGCGTAGAAGAATTCCCATATGCAATCCGTACTGTATCTGAGACCTTTGAGTCAAACGGATCTACCTCCCAGGCAAGTATCTGTGCATCCACCATGTCTCTTGAGGCTGCCGGTGTACCGATTAAGAAGCCGGTTGCAGGTATTTCCTGTGGTCTTGTAACAGGTGACACAGATGATGATTATATCGTTCTTACTGATATCCAGGGTCTTGAGGACTTCTTTGGCGACATGGACTTCAAGGTAGCCGGAACTCATGACGGTATCACAGCGATTCAGATGGATATTAAGATCCACGGTCTTACAAGACAGATCGTAGAAGAAGCAATCAGACGTACTAAGGAAGCAAGAGAGTACATCCTTAACGAAGTTATTGAGAAATGTATCCCTGCACCTCGTACAACTGTTGGAAAATATGCTCCGAAGATCATCCAGATCCAGATCGATCCTCAGAAGATCGGTGATGTTGTTGGACAGAGAGGTAAGACCATCAACACCATCATCGAGCGTACAGGCGTCAAGATCGACATCACAGATGAGGGTGCTGTATCTATCTGCGGCGTAGATGATAAGAACATGCAGGAAGCAAAGCGTATGGTTGAAATCATTGCTTCTGACTTCGAGCAGGGACAGATCCTCACCGGACAGGTTGTAAGCATCAAGGAGTTTGGCGCATTTGTTGAGTTCGCACCTGGCAAAGAGGGAATGGTTCACATTTCCAAGATCTGCAAGGAGAGAATCAACCGCGTAGAGGATGTTCTTACACTTGGAGATAAAGTGACTGTTGTATGCCTTGGAAAAGACAAGATGGGAAGAATGAGCTTCAGCATCAAAGATGTTCCGGCAGAGGCAAAATAAGAATAAAATGCAAGGCCACTGTGTAGGAAAAGCACAGTGACAGCTTGGGGGATGCCGGACAGATGTGCCCGGCATTCTTTATATCCGCTGCAGAGCCGGAGCTTTGGAAAATGCGTCTGCACGGGATAAACAGGAGGAAACATGAAGAGAATTGCAAAATTTCATAAAGTAAGTAAAGAGCGCTTTGTGGCAGACTGGATGGATGCTTTTGAAGGCGTGTCTGCTGACGAGGCAGAGAAGATTTATGAGGGAATCCGTCTTCCAAGACGGGCTACTGCCGGAAGCGCAGGCTATGATTTCTTTTCCCCGGCTGATTTTACCATCAAGCCAGGCGAGACCATCAAGATTCCGACCGGGATCTGTGTGGAGATGGATCAGGAATGGGTGCTGAAATGCTATCCAAGAAGCGGCCTGGGATTCAAATTCCGTCTGCAGCTGAATAATACGGTGGGGATTATTGACAGCGATTATTTTTATTCTGACAATGAAGGCCATATTTTTGCCAAGCTGACAAATGATACCAATGAGAATAAAGTGGTAGAATTGAAGGCAGATACAGGCTTTATGCAGGGAATCTTCGTTGAGTACGGGATTACCGTAGATGATGATGTGACAGATGTGAGAAATGGCGGGTTTGGAAGTACGACGAAGTAACCCGCTGCGGCGCCCTCGCAGTTCTATGGGAAATATAAAAGCAGGTAAATGTGATGAATTTATCAATCACAGATACCTGCTTTTATTGTGCTTAAGTTTTTTTCAAATTTTGCAGAAAGCCTTTTTCAAACAGGCTCCCGCAGGAAATCTCTTTAAAGACCACCGGGAAGATTACTCTGATGCTCCCGCAGGAAATTTCTTTAAAGACCACCGGAGAGATTACTCTAAAGGTGTTCCGGCAGCTTCTGCTTCTCGTGCATTCTGTAAAACAGTGTCAAATGCGATAGCAGCCTTATTGTACTCTTCGTCGCTCTCAATGTTGGAAAGCATGGGAGCACCCTCTGCAGTGCGGGTGAAGGAATACAGATAAACTTCACCGTCATGATTCTGGCCCTCTTCGTCAAGAGGAAGAAGCGCAATATATTCCTTTGCATCTACCGGGAAAATGGTAAGGATGGCGCATTCTACCTCAGTATCATCCTCCATGGTAAGAGTAATGGTGCTGTGCTGGTTTGCGTCAGTGCTGCATCCACTGCATGTGGAGCAGTCGGAACCGCCGCAGGATGAGCTGCTTCCACAGCTGCTGCAGGAGTTTGTCATATCTGAATCACTCATTAAAAATACCTCACTTTATAAAAAATTTGTATTTATATGTTACCTGTGAAAAAGCATGTTCATGCTGTAAAACAAGGTAACACCGGGACTTCTTTAGCTTCATTTTCACTGGTAACGGTATGCCCGGACAATATTTAGATTGTACCAGAAAAATAGGGTTTTGTGAATAGGGAAATCTGTGTTATAATGAAGAAAGTGTTAGAATATATTGAATATTCACAGGCAATATCCTATGAGAGGTTTTTTGTGAATGAAGTTCACTGGAAACTTTGAAAAAATGGGCAAAATCATGTACAGAAGGATTTTTGTGCATTATATAAATTTTTACAGATTGGAGAACAACATGAAGCTTGTATCATGGAACGTAAATGGAATCCGTGCCTGTATTACCAAGGGCTTTGAAGAAAGCTTTGCGAAGCTGGACGCAGACATTTTCTGCCTTCAGGAGACCAAATGTCAGGAGAACCAGGTGAAGCTGGAGCTTCCAGGTTATTATCAATATTGGAATTACGCGAACCGCAAGGGATATTCCGGAACAGCTGTTTTTACGAAAAAAGAGCCGTTGTCCGTGACTTACGGACTTGGAATAGAGGAACACGATAAAGAAGGCCGTGTGATCACTGCAGAGATGGACGATTTTTATCTGGTTACCGTATATACGCCCAACTCCCAGTCCGAGCTTCGAAGACTGGAATACCGCATGGAATGGGAAAGAGATTTCCTGGCTTATCTTCTGAAGCTTCAGGAGAAAAAGCCTGTGATCTGCTGTGGAGACATGAATGTGGCACATCAGGAAATTGACCTGAAGAACCCTAAGACCAACCGAATGAACGCAGGCTTCACAGATGAAGAGAGAGCCTGCTTTACCAGAACTCTGGAAGCTGGATTTATTGATACATTTCGTTACTTTTATCCGGAGCTTGAGGGCGCCTACTCCTGGTGGTCTTACCGATTTAAGGCAAGAGAGAAGAATGCCGGATGGAGAATTGACTATTTTATCACCTCTCCGTCCTTGAAAGAGAATCTGGAGGATGCGAAGATCCACAGCGAGATAATGGGGTCCGACCATTGTCCGGTAGAGCTGGATCTGAAATTTTAGACCATAGGGAGTCCTGTATGGCAGGATCTGGGGATAAACAGATATTATCGGATGATTTTATTTCATGAGAAAGATTGCATTGTGCAGATTCCCTTTGGGAAACGTGCTCTGTGTACAAAAATGGCTACAGACGAGACAGCAGACAAAGACAGGAGGGCTTATAAAGTGCCAATACCGGGAAATAAGAGCGTGGTTGTGACATATGGTTATCCTCTTTTACTTGGGGTAACCCAGATGGCAGATGGATATAATTTTGCAGTGGAAGCGGAAGAGGATTCCGAGGTTTACCTGCTCCTTTACAGAAAGAGGGGAAGAGAGCCCTTTTATGAGCTTCTTCTGGATGAAAAATATCGTACAGGACGGATTTTTTCTGTCTTTATGAAAAAATTAAATGTAACCAATCTGGAATACAATTTTAAGATAAACGGGGAAATCTATCTGGATCCCTGTGCCAGCAGAATCAGTGGAAGAGAGCACTTTGGGGCAGCGTGGGAGGAAGATCCCCATAAGGTGCGCTGCGGCTTCTGGTCAGGAAATGGTTATGACTGGGGGGATGAGAAAGCACCGGAAACAGACTTTGGAGATATGATCCTTTATAAAGTACATGTTCGGGGATACACCAGGCAGGCTAAGCTGCCGACAGGTCTCCGGGGAACTTTTTCCGGTCTGGTACAGATGATCCCATACTGGCAGGAGCTTGGCATTAATACGGTAGAGCTTATGCCGGCCTATGAATTTATGGAGGTGGTTCCGCCAAAGGAGCCAGACGGTCTGGTTTCCCAGAAGGGGAAAAAAGACGAGGTAAATTACTGGGGATATGGAAATGGTCTTTATTTTGCGCCAAAGAGTGCTTATTGCGCTACCCGGGATCCCCACAGGGAATTTTGTGACATGATCAGGGCTTTTCACAAAGCAGGGATTGGCTGTATCATGGAAATGTATTTTCCAGCAGAAGTTAATCCTTTAATGGCACTTCGTGCAGTGCAGTTCTGGAAACAGAATTATCATGTGGACGGCTTTCATATTCTGGGAGAAGGGGCACCTCTTGACCTGATCATGAAGGATGGCCTGCTTGCAGGAACGAAGATCATGGCAGAAGGAATGGATACGGCTGCTCTTTATAAGAACCGCAGACCAGGAAAGCGATGCTTTGCGGAATATAATCTGGGATTTTTGCAGGATATGCGCAGATTCCTGAAAAGCGATGAGGATATGGTTCCGGCTGTGCAGTACCGCATCCGTCATAATCCGGATGACCATGGAGTGATCAATTATATTACCTGCCAGGACGGTTTTACTTTAAATGACCTTGTTTCCTACAATTATAAGCACAATGAGGCAAATGGGGAAGGCAATAACGACGGCTGCAGCTATAATTATTCCTGGAATTGTGGCATTGAGGGACCAAGCCGGAAGCAGTGGATCCGTCAGATGAGGGAGCGCCAGATGCGAGCCGCTTTTGCCATGCTGCTGTTTTCCCAGGGAGTACCCATGATCTATGGCGGTGATGAGATCGGCAATTCCCAGAAGGGAAACAATAATGCTTACTGCCAGGACAATTCCATTGGCTGGATTGACTGGCGGGGACTGCGGCGAAATGCCAGTATGCTTGCCTTTGTAAAAAAGGCAGTTGCACTTCGGAAGGCTCATCCTGTCCTTCATATGAGTGAGAGCATGAAAGAGGCAGATTACCTTGGCAAGGGATTTCCGGATATGTCTTTTCATGGGGAACGTGCATGGTTCTGCAACATGGAAAATACCAGCCGCATGATCGGCGTGATGCTGTGCGGGGCATATGCAAAGCTGCCGGATGGAAGTGAGGATGATTTCCTTTATACAGGCTATAATTTTCACTGGGAAACCAGGAATATTGCCCTTCCCAATTTGCCAGAGGGGATGGAGTGGAAGAAAGTGATGGATACCGGAGATCTGACCTGTGACGGATTTTATGGGGAAAATGGCCAGGTTTATGAAAGAGCCGTGGAGGTGGGACCGCGTACAGTGGTTGTACTTCAGGGTGTGAAGAAACCGGAGCCTGAAAGAAAGCATACTGGCAAAGGAAAAAAGAATGAAAAACTGCCAGGCGCAGAAGGGAAGAAAACTGCAGCTTCAGACAATACTGTGACAGAAGCTGAGAATAAGGAAAGGAGGTCCGGTGACAATGCATCCATGGCTTCACTTTAAAACAATCACAAAGCATAAGCTGATGGTCATGCACTATTGCTTCCGAATCGGACTTTACAAGCAGGGGCTTCTCCATGACCTTTCCAAATATACTCCATCGGAATTTCTGGTGGGCTGCAAATATTATCAGGGAAACAGAAGTCCAAATAACGCAGAACGTGAGGATACTGGCGTGTCTACCGCCTGGCTCCATCATAAAGGGCGCAATAAGCATCATTATGAGCATTGGGTGGATTATTCCATAAATGATCCGGAGCATGTGATCATGGGGGCGAAAATGCCCCGCAGATATGTGGCAGAGATGGTGATGGACAGGATCAGTGCCTCTAGGACGTATCTTGGGGACGCATATGACAATCACAAGCCGCTGGAATATTTTCTGAAAAGCAAGCCGAAGCTGTGGTTTGTACATCCCCAGACCAAAAAAGAGTTAGAGGGGCTGCTTCGGATACTCAATGACAAAGGGGAAGAAAAGGCTTTGTGGTATATTAAGCATGTTTATCTGAAAGGGAAGGATAAGTAGTTTCATATTCTGTGTTTATAAAACGCATACTTTCAAAAAAATATATAATATCACTTGCACTTTCATACTCTTCTGTGGTAAAGTATGAAATATGTTATTTTGCTGTCTGGATGATTTGGAGACGGCAGATTTTATAACAGAGGAGGAGAAAAAATTGAGTGGTACAACAGTGATAATTCTGATTGCTTTTGTGTTTTACCTTGCCATGATGATCGTCATCGGCGCGGTTTACATGAAAAAGACCTCCAGCTCAGAGGATTATTTCCTTGGAGGACGAGGACTGAACGGATGGGTGGCAGCCCTTTCTGCACAGGCTTCTGATATGAGCGGATGGCTTCTGATGGGTCTTCCCGGAGCCATTTATTCTTTTGGATCCGGACAGATCTGGATCGCGGTAGGACTTTTTATCGGAACTGTTCTCAATTGGGTTTGTATTTCCGGAAGACTTCGTAAATACACCATCGCAGCAAACAATTCCATGACTATCCCGGCATTTTTCGAGAACCGCTACCGTGATAAGAAAAAGATCCTGCTTCTGATCTCATCAGTGGTAATCGTAATCTTTTTCCTGGTGTATACAGCTTCTGCGCTGGCAGCAGGCGGTAAGCTGTTCAATACCGTATTTGGACTTGATTATCACATAGCACTTGCCATTGGAGCTGCAGTTATTCTTTGCTACACCTTCATGGGCGGCTTTATGGCGGTCTGTGTAACAGACTTTGTACAGGGAACCCTGATGCTTATCGGACTGCTTGTAGTTCCGCTGGTGGCGTATTTCCTGCTTCCAGGCAATCTTACAGACCTGATCTCCCAGAGCGGCGTGACCGGCGGTGCAGGTGCTTATCTGAACCCGTTTATGAATGGAGACAGACCATATACTTTTATAGAGATCTTTTCCCAGCTGGCATGGGGCTTTGGATACTGTGGAATGCCTCACGTACTGGTAAGATTTATGGCAGTTAAGAACGAGAAGGAACTGAAGAAATCCTGGGCGATTGCCATTGTATGGGATCTTCTTTCCCTGACAGCTGCATTTGCAATCGCTGTGATCGGAAGAGCTTATCTGCTTCCTGTTATTCTTGGGGAGAACGGAGCCGCTTCTTCTGAGAGCGTATTTATTGAGATGATCCGCAAGGTGTTTACCTCAGAGCTTGCGCTTCCCTTTATCGGCGGACTGTTCCTCTGCGGAATCCTTGCAGCGATCATGTCCACAGCGGATTCCCAGCTTCTGGTAACTGCTTCTGCAGTATCTGAGGATCTGTATCACAGCTTTATCAAGAAGGATGCTGACACAGAGGAAATTCTGAAAGTAAGCCGCATCACGGTTATTGTGATCGCAGTGATCGCATTTGTCATTGCATGGAATCCGGACAGCAGTATTATGGGACTGGTTTCCAATGCATGGGCAGGACTTGGTTCCGCATTTGGACCGATCGTGGTAATGTCCCTGTTCTGGAGAAGAACCAATCTTCCAGGTGCCATTGCAGGTATGGTGACTGGCGGACTTACTGTTATTATCTGGGACTATATTCCGTTAGTCGGAGGACAGACACTGGGAACCTATACAGGACTTTATTCCCTGGCAGTTGGTTTCCTGCTCAGTCTGGTGATGATCGTGATCGTCAGCCTTGTTACGAAGGCTCCATCCAAAGAAATCACAGATGAGTTTGACAGAGTTGCTGCGAAATAATGCGGTTGCATGATCGTTGTGCATCGTGAAGCGTGTTACAGGTTACGATGCGACCATTAAGAAAGTTTTATAAAAAAGGTAGTCCTTATATGGAAAGGGCTACCTTTTTTTCTGAAAATTTGTTATAATAATAACATCTTTATCCGGGAATGAAAGACATTGTATATCAGTGTCTGGCAGAAAACGGACGTAATAAATCTGCATTCCCATAATAGAAAGGGGCAACACAAGATGAAGAAATATGATTATTTAATTGTAGGAGCCGGACTTTTTGGAGCTGTATTTGCTCACGAAGCTACTAAGAAGGGCAAGACCTGCCTGGTGATCGACAAGCGTGATCATATCGGCGGTAATATTTACACAGAGGAAGTAGAAGGCATCCAGGTCCACAAGTATGGTGCACATATTTTCCATACCTCTAAGAAGGAAATCTGGGACTATGTAAACCAGTTTACAGAATTTAACCACTTTGTAAATTCACCTATTGCGGTGTATAAGGATGAACTGTATAACCTTCCATTTAATATGAATACATTCCATCAGCTCTGGGGTGTACGGACTCCGGCAGAGGCGAAGGCGAAGATTCAAGAGCAGATCAGCCGCATGCACATCACACACCCGAAGAACCTGGAAGAGCAGGCACTTGCGCTGGTGGGACAGGATGTGTATGAGAAGTTGGTAGAGGGCTATACCCGCAAGCAGTGGGGAAGAGAGTGTAAGGATCTTCCGTCCTTTATTATCAAGAGACTTCCTCTTCGTTATACCTATGATAATAACTATTTTAAGGATCCCTATCAGGGTATTCCGAAGGGCGGCTATACCCGTATTATCAAGAAGCTTCTGGAGGGTGTCCAGGTTTGCCTGAAGACGGATTTCTTTGCAAATAGAGAAGAGCTCACTGCACAGGCAGATAAGATCCTTTTTACCGGTATGATCGATGAATTTTATAATTACTGCTATGGTGAGTTGGAGTACCGTTCCCTGCGTTTTGAGACAGAAGTGCTTGATATGGGGAACTATCAGGGAAATGCGGTTGTGAACTATACCGATTATGAGGTGCCATATACTCGTATTATTGAGCATAAGCATTTCGAGTTTGGGACACAGCCGAAGACAGTCATCACAAGAGAATATCCGGCAGCATGGGAGAAGGGAAAAGAGCCATATTATCCCATTAATGATCCGAAGAATGACGAGCTCTTTGACAAGTACGAGCGCCGTGCATTAGAAGAGAATAATGTACTCTTTGGCGGACGACTGGGCATGTACCGCTATATGGATATGGACAAGGTAATTGAGGAAGCTCTTAATATGGCTGAGACCGAGCTGACCTACGAAGAAGTATAAAGGAGAATACTATGGATACCCCGACTATTACACAATACTACAGAGAATCGGACCCGGCCAGACGTCTGGCACTTTTGAATATGTCCATTGAGGCAGGAGAGGAGCCAGAGCTGAATCAGATCCGCAGGGAGCTTTGGGACATCCGTTATCAGGATCCGTCTGAGCTTGGCGGTGATACCCGTGCTGACGGTTTGATCGCACTGTGGATGCTGATGGAGTTTAATAAAGACAGCGGCAAGCGCTTTATGGGAGTCCGCGGCGGACGTAAGGAGATCATGAAACAGCTGAATAAAATGAAATTCCAGGAAATCTGCGCCAAGGGTAAGGATTATGAAGACCTTCTTTACAGAGAGTGCTGCCATATGGTGAAGACTTATATGGAGCTTAGTGAGTCGGATAAGGCTTATAACAGCACACTGTTTGGGATTATGAAAATGAGTAGTGAGCGCGCCAAGGACAAGCTGAAAGCGGATATTTATGATACTGCCGTGGTGCTTCCGCAGACATTGAAGATGGAAGAAGAGCTTGGAATTGTCACCCGTGCCGCCCGGGAAATGTACGAACTGCATTTTCCAGGAGAGGGAAGCCTGGGCGCAGACAGATAACATGCCAGGCGAAAAAGCCTGACATGTATAAAAGATATAAAATTATAAAGTCCTTAATACCGCAGCAATCTCCGAATCTGGAGCTGGCTGCGGTATTTATTATGCAGCTCCAGCCCAAGTGCCTTCTCACATGCATCCAGAATCACATCATAATAGGCAAACTGATAAATATTTCCTGCAATCTGTACACAATTATACCGCTGCAAAGAAGTCCCGATCTGTTCCATGGAAAACTGGAAATCAAGCTTCGCCTGCAGCATACGCATTAAGGTAAAGGACACAAACCCAATCACAAAATGGGCATTGATCTTATCCGGTGTCCAGATGAAGGTAGCAGAGGAGTCATACTGGCTTTTGGAATCAAGGAAAATTTTCTCCATATGACGAAGTCCGCTGAAAAGACGATAAGGGGAAAGGTTATCCGCCTCCAGATTATCAGTAGCAATGGCAGTGTATCCGTCCAGCTTCAATCCGGTACGCTTTCCGGAAGACTCCCTGGCAAGGCGCTGCTGTCTGGCCTGAAGCTCATGGTAATATACAAATTGTTTTTCCCTATCCTCAAAAATCCGCTCTTTATAAAGAAGAGGGATAGTCTGATGCTTTTCATTCAGAATTTTCATTTCCTGATAACCATCCTTCAGTACCCAATCCTTAAATTCTGCATTCGCAGTATGTACCGGCAGACCATAAATATATCCGTCTGCCTGTACTCCATTGCAAATAAAAGGCTCCTCCTCCGGACGCGCAGGGGCAGTATTATAAAAACGGGTTCTGGGATTCTCTCTCTTTAATTGCTTTACGGTATTAAAAACAGACTGGTTCAACACAGTACCACTGGTAGACAGGTCATATGCAATGGGGATTCCATTTCTGTCCGTGAGAAGATCCAGGTGAAGGGTGGAATCTGTACGTCTGGCATTGGGCTGCGTGTCAGAGGGCATGCTTCCCGGAATGGAAAAATTATAGCTGGTGTGATCCAAAAATGCAGAAGTAGTATCTCTGGAAAGGATACTGCCGGAATGCTCATAAATCCACTTCTGCAGATCTTTTTGCAGTTTCACGATAACATGAAAGGCAGAATCCAGGTCTTCGTCTGAGATGCTTCCGGATTCTTCGAAGTAGAGTCCTTTTTCAATAGCTTCATTCCAGGTACAATTCGGGTAAAGAGCACGGGAAATGACCATATATCGGAAAAGTTCTTCTATATTATACGAAAGAGATAGATTCCAGGTCCTGGTACGCCAGAAAATGTCCAGCTGAAGCTCCTTATAAAGGTATTTCAGAATGCCGTAGCCTACATTTTTCAGAGAGTGTTCTCCCGGTGAGAGAGCAGTAGTAAGGTCAACATATACCACAGAGTTCTTTTTGGCTTCTCGTTCCTGGTTCATATCAGCCACAACCTTCTCGAAATGGCTGATGGGATCCGGGTAATCCTTCTTTAAATCTTCCAGATATCCCAACCCCATAATGGTTTTCTGACGAGTGGCTTTCTTCTCTTTATCATAGTAGGATTCGGTAATGGCAAGGTAAGTTCCCTTTGCCTTGGGGGTCTTTTTGAGAAACATAGGGGGTCCTCCTGTATGCTTTATCATTTGAAAATGAAGATGGTGCGTATTCCTATTTGCCAATTGTATAAGTGCATTGGTTTTCTGGCATTTATTATACCACACAAAAGAACGTACATCAAGATACACCATGAGTAAATACGAAAATTGGAGCGAATATAGTTTAGAAAACAGGGAGTGAAATTGTGCAAAATGCTGAAATTCAGACAGGGGAAAATGGAGTAAACATGTAGCTTTTTTGCCCTGTGAAAGCAGAAAAAATAAGAATTTATGTGCTTTTTTCAATGAAAAGTCGAAAATAACGACAGTACACTAAAGTACACACTGTAAAAATACGAAAATGAAGACCGATTCGTGCCGGGTTTCTTAGTGAAACAGCAGAAAACAGGGATTTTTCAGGTAATCATAAATTATTGCTCCTTTAAAATCAGTGTGATATGATGATGAAAATGGATTTTGGGCTACTTCTGCCTGCAAAACCACACTGAAAAAAGGAAAACCCGATCTTAAAAAGGAGGTTGTAACATGAAAAAGAATTCAAGGCTGAAATCGTTTTTTGCCATACTTCTGGCGGTATCTATGATATTCCAGCAGTCCAGTCTGACTGTTCTGGCAACAGACGATACCTACGTTGAGGACGCGACGGCAACGCCGACTCCGTCTGAAAACGAAGCAGAAACATACGCAACGGAGGGAGCGGAACCGGTTGCTGAGAAACAGGAAGAACCTCAGCAAGTGCAGGAAACTCCTGCTGCGGAACAAACTCAGGAGCCAACGGAAGCACCTGCCGAACAGCCAACAGAAGCGCCAGCAGAGCAGCCGACGGAAGCACCTGTAGAGCAGCCACCACAGTCAGACGGGGCCACCCAACAGAGGCCCCTGCAGCAGCTCCGACAGAAGCACCTGCAACAGAGCCCACAGCGGCACCAGCAGCAGAAGTGACGGAAGTGCCTGCAGCACCGGAAGCTACAGCAACACCAGCTGCCGAGGCAACTGCAACTCCTACACCAGAAGTCAGCGCGTCCCCAAGTGAGACGCCGACACCGACTCCGACAGAAGCACCGAAGACTTCTTTCAGATACGAAGACAATCGTGTAGTGATTACAGCAACAGCTCCGGAAGATGCAAAATTTCCACAGAATGCAGAAATCAAAGCTGACTACATCGCACCTGGCACCGATCGCTACAATGCTGCAGTAGCTGCATTCAACAGCCAGCTGAGCAGCCAGTTGGGACTGGACGCTGAGAATACGGAAGCTGAGTATGTACTTTACGACGTATATTTCCTGACTGCTGATGGAAGCAGAATTGAACCTGAAAGCGGAAATGTAAAAGTAGATATGAGCTTCAAACAGATTCAGAAAAGCACTGTTGACGGTGACGTCGTAAATAAAGATGTTGTTCATCTGGACAATGATGGACAGGCCGAAGTCGTAACTAAATACGTAAACACAAACGCAGACGGTGAGATCACTTCTATGGGTTTTTCACAGGATAGTTTTTCAATTGTGGGTGGCGTGACGACAGTACAAAATGTAGCGGTACAAACTGGAAGTAGTAAATTGTCCGATTTTATAACAGGAATGACAATTAAAGTCGATGGAAAAGAAATTTCATCAAATGATAAAATCAGTCCTTCTGCGAGATATGACTTTACTATTTCATTTGCCGAAACTTCAGAGCTTGTTAATCAGGGAAAACACATTCAGAAAAATATGACTTTTTCTATGCCTAATAATTTGACAAATTGGCCGGCAAGTGGAAAATTATATGCGGATGATAATAAGACTGTTGTTGGAGATTATACTATTAATGATACGGGGGATGTTTCAGTTGTCTTTACAGATGAGTTTATGCAGCAAGCTGATAAAGGTCTTGTAAAGGGAAATTTCGCGTTTTCAGCAGAAATAAAAAATACGGTTACTGACGAAGTGGTAAAAATAACTGTACCAGGAACAACAATTGAAAAAGAGATTCATGTTAATAGAGATGTAAACCTTTATACAGAAAAAAGCGCATCATATGATGAAAAAAACTGGAGAAATAACATATACAATTATAACTAAAGCAGAAAATGGAAATGCAACTGACGTTAAAATTATTGATAAGCTGGGAAGTGACTTGGAGCTTGTGAAAGACTCACAAGGAAATGAGTATACACTTACCGTTGATGGCGGAACACCAACGCCGGGAAAGTTTGCTGTAACAGGAAATGGTTATGAAGTAACAGTAGGTGAATTGCTTAAAGATAAAACAGCTGCGTTAGTTTATAAGGCAAAATTTAAAGATGGTGTATTAGAGAAGATAAGAAATGGGGAAAGTTATTCTACTAATAATGGTGTAGTTGTAAAAGGTAAAAATGGCAGCAAAGATATTATTAGTAATGAACCATCAGTTGATATTGGTAATAATTTCAAAAATAATCAGTGGTTTAAGAAGGATAATGCTAAATTAGTTACAGAAGTTGGTAAGACATACTTAGAGTGGTCTTTCGTATACAATGTTGATGGAAAACAACCTGTTAAAGGAAACACGGTAACAGATACTTTACAGGATAACGAGTATACGAAATTTAAGAAGGGAGATGTGATTCATGTTAAACGATCTGATGGTGCTGAGTTTGATATTACTGTACCAGCAGATGGAAATACATGGTCATATACAATCGGAAAAAATTCAGGAGATAATTATACTGACGATAGTTTGATTTACAAATATACTTTTTCATATAAGACTCTGGTTGATGATACAAAATTAGATAGTCTTATTGGTTCAGTTAGCGTAAAAAATGATGTTGATGATGGCAACCGTAATCATCCGGGGGCATCTGGCTCAGGTCCATTAACAGGTAAAGTTCCTAATCCCGAAAAGACATTTCTTTCTGGAACACAAGATAAAATGAAATGGAGAGTTACTATTCATGTTCCGGCAGGTGGTATGAAATTTTTTATTAAGGATACTGTAAGACAAGAGTCAGATAATGGGGATGCTGATGGTTGGAATAAATGGGGGTGGATTGATACATCATCAATAACTGTCATCGATTCAGGCAAAAAGATTAGTAAAGATAATGTAAAATATGGACGAAATGTTGAAAATGGAGAATTATGTAACTATTTATTCTTTTTATCAAAAGATTCTTCCGAAAGTAATATAGAAACTAATAAAACAAATTCGAAAATTGACGGAACCGGAGAAGCGAGAGACATTATATTAGAATATGAAACCTTCAACAAATATCAGAATGCTACTGGGGAGGTTGTTTATAAACCTGGTGTTTTAGTAAGAAATACGGCATCTGGAAATGGATGGCAAGTCACTGCAGATGGGTATGTTCCAGGAAACTTGCAGGTTAAAAAGGAAAATGTAAGCTCCTATTTTACGGGATATGGTTCAAGCGATAAAAAATGGAGTACCGAAGGAAACAAGATATGCTATTGTATCACAATTGACAAGAATCGTGTTGGATTAGGAAACGAAAATGTTATTATAACTGATACGCATAGCTCTTCACTGTCATATGTTTCGGGTAGTGCAAAACTCATGTGGGCAGAAAATGAGTATAAGGGTGACAGTAGTGCTAGTGGTTCTGATGAGGCTGCAGGTTGGATGGCAGATCCTACGATAGAAGAAAATGGTAATACTGTTCTAAAACTTAATCTTGGAAAATTAACAAGAACATATAAAGGTAAAAATTGTGTTTACAAGTTGTATTACCAGATGGCAGTAGATGAGTCATTAGTAACATCTAGCGATGGACAAATATTGAGCAATAGTGTATCAGTAAAGGCTAATGGTGAGGATGTAGCAGGAGAAGCTAGTTGCGATTATACTTATAAAAAACCTTTATTTACAAAAGAGGAAAATTCAAAACCTAGTGTATCAAATGGCTATCAGGCTGGTTTTAAAATTACTGTAAAATATACAGATAATTATAAAAATTCAGATGGACACTTAGAAATTGATGATAACTGTACAAATCTTAAAATTGATTATAGTACATTTAGTGTAAAACAAGGAGAAAGGTTACTTACAGCTAATACAGATTATATTGTGGCACCAACGTCAATTGGAATGAAGATTCTGATTTTAAATCCTGTAGAGGATGCTACATATGTAATTGAATATAAAGCGACAGTAACTGGAAGTATTGGAAGTAAAATTGACTATGGTAATACGGCTTATATAAATGGAAGGGATGAGTATTACAGTAAAGTTAGTAATAATGTAGAAAAGAAGCAAAATTCAAGTGGAAATGTTGAAGTCAGCAGTCTCAAACTTTTATTGTACAAATATGATGAAGAAAATGCATCAAAGGGCTTACCTAATGCGATATTTGAATTGCAGGATTCAAATGGAAAGGTTTTAAAAAGTGGTATTAAAACAAAAGCTAATGGTGAAACAGATGAAATTCAATTATCTAAACAGTTAGATAAAACTGTATTTGATTTATATGTAAAATATAAATTAGTAGAGACTACCGCACCTAGTGGTTATAAAACAGGAAATTCTATTGAATTTTATTTTACTGACTATAGTAAATCAGCAGATGAGTTAGTAAAAATGGGGCTTCAGGACGCAATTGCTGTTTTCAGTAATTCAACTGTGGTTGGAACAATTGAAATTAGTAATAAGAAAGCTGAAGATGTAGAGGGAAGCGCAGAACTGGAGATCCAGAAGGCAGCAACAGGGAACTGGAGCGGGGAAATCCCGAATTACTTCAAATTCAAGCTGGAAGCGCTGACTCCTGGAGCACCAGAGCTGTCCAACAAAGAGGCAGCCAATACCGGGTCAAAGGTAACATTTGAAAAAATCACCGGCTACAAGGAAGCAAAGGATTATATCTATAAGATCAGTGAGACGGGAATTATCGGAGAGCATCCGGAATGGACTGTTTCAAGTGACGTGCTTTACGCAAAGGTAAGTGTAAGAAAAGAAGGAAATGAGTATAAGACAAAGGTAAGTTATTACAGTGATGAAAACTGCACGACAGCAGTAGAGACACCAGTAATTATCAATAATTATACGACATCTGGTCAGATCGTCCTTAGCGCAAACAAGACTCTGGAAGGTCAGCCACTGGAAGCAGAGCAGTTTAGTTTCCAGGTAACAGAAATTGGTGAAGATGGAAACGCAGTAGAAAATGGTTATAAAAAGATTGCTAAAAATGCGGAAGACGGTTCCATTGTATTCCCAACCATTAAATATGAGAAAACCGGAATCTATTATTATCAAATTACAGAAATAAATGGTAAGAAACCGGCATACAAGTATGATGGAAGCAAATATGTTGTAGCTGTAAATGTAACAGATAATATGGCAGGTAAATTAACAGCAGCAATTATATCAGTCACAAAAGACGGTAAGCTTGTAGAAAATAAGACAGTCACCTTTAATAATACCTACAGTGCTTCCGCTGACCTTGAACTGAAAGCCCAGAAGTCCATGAAGGTAGAATCTGAGCAGCTCGGAACCTTCGAATTCGAACTTAGCGGTGACAACATCGAAACGCAGACTGTTACAAACAATGAAGCTGGTGCAATCACATTTGCTCCGATTCATTATAATCTCTCAGATGTTGGCAATACTTATACGTACACAGTAAGAGAGAAAGCTCCATCTACCGAAGCTCAGTATGAAACTGATGGTATTAAATATGTATACGATACCACTGTTTATACTGTAAAAGTCAAAGTAGAAGACAACGGTGACGGAACTCTGAAACTTACTAAGACAGTCAAAATTGGAGAGAAGGATTACACAGATCCGGAAATGAAGTTTGTCAACGATACTACTAAAGCAACGATTACAAAAGTAGATGCTTTAGGAAATCAGCTTTCTGGTGTTGAACTTGAAGTTCGCGACAAGAATAATGAGGTGGTTGATTCCTGGACCACAGATGGAACACCACACGTAATCACCGGCGCGCTGATCCTCGGCGAAACCTACAAGTTAGTCGAGAAATCCGCTCCAGCTGGTTATACCCTGGCAGATCCTGTTGAGTTTACTGTAAGTGAGAATGACATCGACAACAAGGTTGAGATGAAGAACACCTACTCCGCATCCGGAAGTCTGAAACTGACAGCTAAGAAGACTCTGACAACCACAGAGACACCACTTACAGAAGGTCAGTTTACATTCGAACTTCGCGACAAAGATGGCACAGTTCTTCAGACCAAGACCAACGTTGCTAACGGAAACGTAACCTTTGACGAAATCAAGTACAACCTTGTAAAAGATGCAGCTTACAAAGACAACACAGATAAGAAAGTAGATGATATCGGCGAATACCAGTACACCGTAAATGAGGTGAAAGGTGACGCAGCAGGTTACACCTACGACGACACCGTCTATACCATCAACGTAACCGTAACAGACGCTGGCAATGGTACCTTAACCGTAACCCCGGTTATTCATTCCTCCAAGGCAACCTCCGAGGATGCCACTGTAACAGGTATGGAATTTATCAACACCTACACCACATCTGGTCAGATCATTCTTGGTGCAACCAAGACTCTGGATGGCCAGACACTGGAAGCAGAGCAGTTCAGCTTCCAGGCAACAGAAATGGATGCAGATGGAAATGCAGTAGAAAATGGTTACAACGAAACTGTGAAGAATGCTGACGGCGGCGCCATCACATTCCCAATCATCACATACAAGGAATCCGGAACCCATTATTATCAGATTACTGAAGTAAAAGATGAGAAACCGGCATACCAGTATGATGAAAGCAAATACGTTGTAAAAGTAGACGTAACAGACGACAATGCAGGCAAGTTAACAGCGAAAGTTACTTCTGTCACAAAGAACGGCGAACCTGTAAAGAGTGAAGACCTCACTGGAGCAGTTACCTTCACGAATACCTACAGTGCATCCGCTGACCTTGAACTGAAAGCCCAGAAGTCCATGAAGGTAGAAGCTGAACAGCTTGGAACCTTCGAATTCGAACTGAAAGATGCAGATGGCAAGGTAATTGAGACAGTTAAGAACGACGAAAAAGGTGCAATCAGCTTCAGCAAGCTTTCCTATACAGAGAAAGATGCTGGCAAGACCTTTACCTACACCGTAAACGAAAAGCTCCCATCAGAGGCAGACATCTACGTATACGACAAGACTGTTTATACAGTAACTGTAAATGTAGAAGACAACCGTGACGGAACTCTGAAGCTTACCACCAAGGTAAATGGAGAAGATTACACCGAGACAGCCATGAAATTTGTCAACGATACTACCAAGGTTACCATTTCCAAGGTAGACGACACCACCCTGAAAGCTCTTGCAGGAGCAAAACTTCAGGTAGTAGATGACCAGGATAAGGTTGTGGAAGAGTGGACCTCAGATGGTACACCACATGTGATCACAGCGAAACTTGTTCTTGGCAAGACCTACAAACTGGTTGAGGCAGAAGCACCATCAGGATATGAGATCGCAGAGCCGATCACCTTCACTGTTGATGCAGATGACACCAAAAATGCAGTTGAGATGAAGGATGCCATGACAAAGGGCAAAACTGCTGCAATTGAGATCACCAAGGAACTGAAGCTGAACGATGCACTTGCAGGCGCTAAAGATATGACCTTCTACGCAGCACTTTTCGCAGATGCAGAATGCACAATTCCTGCTTCTGATGTAAAAGCACTTGAGTTTAAGAATGCATCTTCTTCCACAGTTACCTTTACCAATCTGGATCTTGGAAGAACCTACTATGTAAGTGAGACAGATGTAACCGGAAAAGCAATTGATTCAGGCATGACGCCGGATGAAAAGGTTTATGTACCGGTTTATCCACAGGGACAGGCAATCACCGTAACTGAGGATGGCGCAAAGAGCAGCATCACATTCGAGAACCAGTTCAGCGAATGGCCGGATGGATTCTACAAGATCGCGACTCTGAATGTAACTAAGAAGCTTCTTGGTGCAGATGGAAATGCCCTGGAAAGTGATGAGATTTTCTATGCAGGTATCTTTGATGACAAAGAGTGCACAACTCTTTCCACAAGAACGGAGAAGAACATCCTGACACTTGATCTTGCAGGCGGCTCCACAGTATCTGAGAGTACACAGGCAGTTGTAATACCGGATGAAGCCTTTACGCTCTATGTTGCAGAGACAGATGCAGAAGGAAATCTGGTAGATGGTACAGACGGATTCAGATACGCAGTAACTGTTGAAAATGGAAATGTACTGTTTGATGAAAATAATCTCAATGCAGAGGTAACCATCATCAACCAGGAACAGCCGGAAGCAACACCTACTGTAACTCCTGAGGAGACAATAACTCCTACACCAACCCCAGGCACCTCCACAGGTGTTAAGACAGGTGATGACACACCAATCGGCTTCTATATGGCATTGCTCTTTGTTGCAGCTCTCGCAATCGAAGAAACAACCAGAAGACGCCGCAAAAAAGAACAGGATTAACAATCACAATTAAATAATCAGAACCGCCCCTGCAGGAAGAATCCTACCAGATTCGCCCGCAGGGGCGGGTCTTT
>OGOI01000188.1_pt1 | contig 63432 bp, 50 predicted proteins | sample 1552631 | NCBI WGS metagenome assembly OGOI01 (sample SAMEA2580204, study PRJEB22360) | human gut metagenome | biome: human gut; feature: human-associated habitat; material: faeces | place: Denmark | collected 2008/2010 | reverse complement strand
AATATACATTGTGAAATCGCGTCCGGGATAACGACCAACCAATTAAATAGCAATACAATTTACAACAGGAGACAAAGCATGGAAAAATGGGTATTAGCGGCGAAAAGAGCTGATTTTCAGGAGATTGGCCGGAAGTATGGAATAGATCCGGTGATAGCCAGAATTATTCGGAACAGGGATATTACAGAAGATGCAGAAATTAATCAGTATCTGAACGGAACCCTGGATGACATTCCATCCTGGAAAAGTCTGAAGGATATTGACAAAGCTGTGGAAATTATTTCGCAAAAAATAGATCTGGGAACCAGGATGAGAATTATAGGAGATTATGATATTGACGGTGTAACTGCAACTTATATTCTGTTAAAAGGATTTAAACGCCTGGGGGCGAATGTAGATACCTATATTCCGGACCGCATTGCAGATGGATATGGAATTCATAATCATCTTATAGAGAAAGCAAAAGAGGATGGAGTAGATACGATCGTGACCTGTGACAATGGAATTTCGGCTGCAGATCAGATCGCATTTGCAAAAGAAATGGGTATGACAGTGGTAGTGACGGATCATCACGAGGTTCCTTTTGAAGATACAGAAGAAGGGCGAAAATACAAGCTTCCTCTGGCAGATGCAATTATCAATCCAAAACAGCCTGACTGTATATATCCAAATAAAAATATCTGTGGCGCAGTGGTTGCAATGAAACTGGTTTTTGCATTGTATGAGAAATACGGAATCCCAGAGAGTGAGAAAGAAGATTATCTGGAACCAGCGGCTATTGCCACAGTTGGAGATATTATGGATCTTCAGGGAGAAAACCGTATTCTTGTAAAAGAGGGACTTTTACGTCTGCCTCATACAAAAAATAAGGGATTGAAAGCTTTGATAAGAGCAATTGGCCTGGAAAATCAGAAAATCAGTTCCTACGATATTGGTTTCCGCCTTGGTCCGTGCATTAATGCCAGCGGAAGACTGGATACAGCCATGCGCTCCCTGTCTCTTTTGCAGTGTGAAGATGAAGAAGAGGCTGCAAAGCTTGCAAACGATCTGAAAGCATTGAATGACAGCCGTAAGGCACTGACGGAACAGGGCACAGAAGCTGCTTACAAGCTGATTAATGGCAGTAATCTGAAAAATGACAGAGTAATGGTTGTATTTTTGCCGGATTGTCATGAGAGTCTTGCAGGAATCATAGCAGGAAGAATCCGTGAAAAATATCACAAGCCTGCTTTTGTTCTTACAAGAGGGGAAAAATCGGTGAAAGGCAGCGGCAGATCTACAGAAAATTATTCCATGTATGAGGAGCTTGTAAAATGTGACAGTCTGTTGCTCCAGTATGGTGGCCATCCTATGGCAGCAGGTCTTTCTATAGAAGAAGCAAATGTGGAAGCATTTCGCCGTCAGCTCAATGAAAACTGCACCTTGACAGAGGAAGATATGATCCCCAAAATCGTGATCGATGTACCAATGCCCATTTCTTACATAAACGAGAATCTGATCCGTCAGCTCTCTGTTCTGGAACCCTTTGGAAAAGGAAATGCGAAGCCTGTTTTTGCCCAGAAAAATCTCCGCGTTTTAAAAACCGGAATATATGGAAAGACTCAGAATACAGTGAAATTGCAGCTGATGGACGAATCCGGCACGGTGATGGATGGGGTTTACTGGGGCGAGGCAAAGGAGTTTGCAGAGTTTGCAAGGTCTCATGGAACTATTTCTGTAACCTATTATCCGAAGATCAACTCCTATATGGGAAGAGACTCTTTGCAAATTGTCATACAAAATTATTGCTAAAAAGGGGATAATCATGTAAAACCACGAAAAATGCAGTATTTCCAGTGAGCCTGTCGGTTTTGCGTTGATTCCCGATTTAAAAAGTGTTATACTAAAAAATATTTATGATGCTAGAGCATGTGTGAAAAAGGCTTTCTTTTTTTAAACACGCTCTGGGGTGGCTGAGGCTTTCCCCACAACATCCATTAATCTGAGGAGGCTATTATGAAAAAAATAGAAGAATATATAAGAAGTATACCTGATTTTCCAGAACCAGGCATTATTTTCAGAGATGTTACCAGTATCCTTCAGGACGCAGACGGACTGAAGCTTGCAATTGATTCCATGCAGGATTGTCTGAAGGATGTGGATGTGGATGTAATAGTGGGAACAGAATCCCGTGGATTCATTTTTGGAATGCCAATTGCTTATAATCTTCATAAGTCTTTTGTACCAGTACGTAAGAAAGGAAAACTCCCATGTGAGACCGTTTCTGCAAGCTATGATCTGGAATATGGCAAAGCTGAGATTGAGATTCACAAGGATGCCATTAAGCCAGGACAGAAGGTAGTTATCATTGATGATCTGATCGCAACAGGCGGTACAGTTGAAGCTGCAGCGAAACTGGTAGAGCAGCTTGGTGGAGTGGTAGTGAAGATCGTATTTCTGATGGAACTTGCAGGTCTTGAGGGGCGTAAGAAACTGGAGAAATATGACGTTGCTTCTGTAATCCGTTATGAAGGTAAATAAAGGATGTGTCTGTTTCGCCAGATTCCCCCGGGGAAACAGGTGGGCGGATGCTGACGCAGATAGTATTTAAACAGGCAGGTGTGAAATATGGCTGATATTGTTAACGAGCAGGGCAAGGAGCCTGAAGTATCAAAAGAGGATATGGAGAAGTTGGAGTCTGTGAAGAAAGCAGATGCAGCTGTAAAATCCATGCACGACTTTACAAGCCCTGAAGTATTATATAATGAGCTGATTGCCAGCATAAAGAAATATCATCCTTCTACGGACATAACCATGATCCAGAAGGCATACGAGACTGCAAGGGAAGCCCACAAGGATCAGAAGAGAAAGTCCGGGGAACCCTACATTATTCATCCTTTATGTGTTGCCATTATTCTGGCGGATCTGGAACTGGATAAGGAAACCATTGTAGCAGGCCTTCTTCACGATGCTGTTGAAGATACCTGGATGACCTGCGATGAGATCACCAGAGAATTTGGACCTGAGGTTGCGCTTCTGGTAGATGGGGTAACTAAGATCGGTCAGCTATCCTATTCCAAGGATAAAGTAGAGCTGCAGGCAGAGAGTCTTCGCAAGATGTTCCTTGCCATGGCAAAGGATATCCGTGTTATTCTGATCAAGCTTGCAGACCGTCTTCATAATATGCGTACTCTTCAGTACATGACTCCGGAGAAACAGAAGGAGAAGGCAAGAGAGACGATGGACATCTATGCGCCTATTGCACAGCGTCTTGGTATTTCCAAGATCAAAGTAGAGCTGGATGACCTTTCGCTGAAATATCTGAAGCCGGATGTTTATTATGATCTGGTTGAGAAAGTAGCACTTCGTAAAAGCGTCCGCGAGGAATTTGTAGGGAATATTGTCAAAACTGTGCATCAGCATATGGTAGAAGCTGGAATTAAAGCACAGGTTGACGGTCGTGTAAAACACTTTTTCAGTATCTATAAAAAGATGGTAAATCAGAATAAGACGATTGATCAGATTTACGATCTGTTTGCAGTGCGTATCCTGGTAGATACAGTGAAGGACTGTTATGCGGCACTTGGTGTGATCCATGAGATGTATAAGCCAATTCCAGGACGTTTCAAGGACTATATTGCAATGCCCAAACCAAATATGTACCAGTCTTTGCATACCACGCTGATCGGACCGAATGGACAGCCTTTTGAAATTCAGATCAGAACCTTTGAGATGCATAAGACTGCCGAGTACGGTATTGCTGCACATTGGAAGTATAAAGAGGCTTCTGACGGTAAGGCTTCCTCAGGCAATCGTGAGGAGGAGAAGCTGAACTGGCTGCGCCAGATCCTGGAATGGCAGAGAGACATGTCCGATAATAAAGAGTTCATGAGTCTTCTGAAAAATGATCTGGATCTGTTTGCAGACAGTGTATACTGCTTTACTCCACAGGGAGATGTGAAAACCCTTCCTAACGGCTCCACCCCCATTGATTTTGCATACAGCGTGCACAGTGCTGTAGGAAACAAAATGGTAGGTGCCAGGGTAAATGGCAAACTGGTGCCCATTGAATACCGGATCCAGAATGGTGACCGTATTGAAATCATTACTTCCCAGAATTCTCAGGGACCAAGCCGTGACTGGCTGAAGGTGGTCAAGAGCACACAGGCCAGAAATAAAATCAATCAGTGGTTCAAGAAAGAACTGAAGGAAGATAATATTCTGAAGGGCAAGGAAATGCTTGCCCAATATGCCAAGAGCAAGGGCTTTAAATTCGCTAATTACACCAAGACTCAGTATCTGGACGCAGTCCTTCGTAAATATGGTTTCCGTGACTGGGATTCTGTACTTGCCGCCATCGGACATGGCGGACTGAAAGAGGGACAGGTATTTAATAAGCTTGTAGAAGCTTATGATAAAGAGAATAAAAAGAATCTCACAGATGAAGAAGTTCTGGAGGCAGCAGCCGCAGAGAATCAGGATAAGAAGCATCATATCAAGAGCAAGAGCGGCATTGTAGTACGGGGCATTCATGACGTTGCAGTACGCTTCTCCAAATGCTGTAATCCGATTCCCGGTGATGAGATTGTTGGATATGTTACAAGAGGCCGTGGTGTTACCATTCATCGAACTGACTGTGTAAATGTGATGAATATGTCTGAAATGGACAGAAGACGTCTTCTGGAAGCAGAGTGGCAGGATCCGGAGATCAAGCCGGATGAGCATTACATGGCTGAGATCAATGTATATGCTAATAATCGTACCGGTCTTCTGGTTGATATTTCCAAGATCTTTACAGAGCGTAAGATTGACATCCGAAATATTAACTGCCGAACAAACAAGCAGGAGAAGGCCACTATTTCTGTAAGCTTTAACGTCAGCTGTAAGGATGAACTGAATTCCCTTATCGAGAAGATACGTCAGCTGGAAAGTGTTTTGGATGTAGAAAGAACTACAGGCTGAGAAACAATGGAAATGTGAACTGGCTGGAGATATACAGTACGTTGAGCATTGGATGGTATGTTACCGGTCAGGACACGGACAATAACGGAATAATAACATAAATGGCATATCAGCTGCCATGAAAGGATAATCTATGGGAAAACTTGAATTACAGCAGATGGTTCTTGGCCCTGTATATACCAATTGCTACTTTTTAAAAAATAAAGAAACCGGTGAAGCGCTGATCGTTGATCCGGCAGATTCACCGAACAGAATTTTTCAGAAGGTGGAAGATATGGGTGCAAAGCCGGTAGGAATCCTTCTGACTCATGGCCATTTTGACCACATTATGGCAGTACAGGCTGTGAAAGCTGAGTATCAGATTCCGGTTTATGCCTGCCGCCAGGAAGAAGAAATGCTTCGGGAGCCTTCTGTGAATATGACTGACCGGATGCATAAACCATGTTCTGTGCGTCCTGATGTTTTTCTGGAGGACCTGCAAGTATTTGAAGCTGCTGGATTTTCTATTCAGATGCTCCACACTCCAGGACACACGAAAGGAAGCTGTTGCTACTATCTGAAAGACGAAAGGGTTCTGTTCAGCGGGGATACATTATTCTGCGGTTCTGTTGGAAGAACGGATTTTCCAGGCGGCAGTTCCCGTGAAATCCGGGAGAGCCTTCATAAGCTGTTAAATGCCCTTCCAGATGAAACAAATGTTTATCCGGGGCATGATACATCTACAACTATCGGTTACGAAAAGAGGTACAATCCATTTGTGTAAAATAGGAATCCTGCTGCTTGACAGGGATTTCGAGCATGATATATATGAATTAATAAAAGCATTTTATCCGGAAGGAGATACCCACAGCCTCTACGAAAAAGACGAAGAGGTATACGATATCTTCTTTACTGTGAAAAAAGATAATGACAATTTTGTTATAAAATATGAGACGAAGGATCAAAAAGGTGTTGCCAGTGCAGAGGTGATCCGGGGGGCAGACGGGGATTTCAGCCAGGAAACTCATGAGAAACTCATGGATGCCCATGAGCTTCGTAAAGCCAACAAGGACAGTCTGAAATATGCACTGTACAATGTTCTGGTGAAGCTTACCGGCAGAACCCTTCCATGGGGGAATCTTACGGGAATCCGTCCGGCCAAGCTTGCCATGGGGATGATCGAGAGTGGTATGAAAAATACCGAGATTGCACAGGAAATGCGGGAGCGTTACCTGGTAAGCGCAAAGAAAACTGCTCTTGCCATCACCATAGCAAACAGGGAGCGGGCACTTCTTCAGGATATTGATTATGAGCATGGTTACAGCTTATATGTAGGTATTCCCTTTTGTCCAAGTATCTGTTTGTATTGTTCCTTCAGCTCCTACCCTTTGAAGCTCTGGGCAAAAAGAGTAGATGAATATCTGGATGCTTTATGTCTGGAAATTCGCGAAACGGCCAGGATGATGAAGAACTACAAGCTGGATACGATTTATATCGGCGGAGGCACACCTACCACGTTAGAGCCGTATCAGCTGAAAAGGCTTCTTGAACAGCTGGGAGAGTCCTTTGGCTTTGATGGACTTGTAGAATTTACCATTGAAGCTGGCAGACCAGACAGTATTACAAGGGAGAAGCTTGAGACAATTAAAGAATTTCCTGTGACCAGAATTTCTGTTAATCCCCAGACCATGAATCAGGATACTCTGGAAATCATTGGAAGACGTCATACTGTGGCACAGACCATAGAAACTTTCCATCTTGCCAGAGAACTGAATTATAACAATATTAACATGGATCTCATTGTAGGACTGCCTGGAGAGGATATTTCCAAGGTGAAATACACATTGGAGAAAGTAAAAGAGCTTTCCCCGGACAGCCTTACCGTACATTCTCTGGCTGTGAAGCGTGCAGCACGCCTGAATATGTTTAAGGACAAATATCAGGAGATGACATTTGAAAATAACCAGGAGATCATGGATCTGACACAGCAGACTGCATATTCCATGGAAATGGGACCTTACTATCTGTACCGTCAGAAGAATATGAAAGGAAATTTTGAAAATGTAGGCTATGCAAAGGTTGACAAAGCCGGGATTTACAATATACTGATTATGGAAGAAAAACAACCGATCATTGCTCTTGGAGCAGGCGGTTCTTCCAAACTGGTCTTTGACCATGGCAAACGTATTGAGCGGGTGGAGAATGTGAAAGATGTCACAAGCTATATTGCCCGTATTGATGAGATGATTGAAAGAAAGCGAACAGGAATTGGAACCTGGTTGTAGGAGGGAGGGAAAATTCTTGGAAAAGCTTTCCAGTGAACAGTCAGAAACATCCGACAGAGTTCTGGAATTTGATTTATCAGCAGAGTTAAGGCATGGAATCGCAGTGAGTAATCTGGCGTACGCGTTAAGTAAGGAGCTTGGACTTCCTCATGAGCAGTGTTACGATCTTGCAATTGCAGGAATGCTTCACGACATAGGAAAGCTGAAACTGAGAAGCTATATCAACGGGCAGGAAAGTAATCCCATGGTAATTGAGGAATTGAAATATGTCCGCATGCATTCTACACTTGGCTATGAGGAACTGAAAGACCAGGGCTATTCGGATTTTGTTCTTGAGAGTATTCTTTATCATCATGAAAATTACGATGGAAGCGGTTATCCGTCCAATCTGGCAGGGAAGGAGATTCCCATTGGTGCCCGGATTCTTCGTGTATGCGATGTATTCTGTGCATTGAGTCAGGAGCGGTCTTACCGCAAGGCTTTTGATAAGCATACTGTGATGGAATTGATGATAGATGAAATAAAAAACTTTGATCTGGAAGTATTTCTTGCATTTCAAAGAGTAGTACACGCCAGCCAGGCTGGTAAATAAGGAGGACACATGGCATTAAAGAAGAAGCCGGTTACCGGCATGAAAGATATTTTACCAAAGGAGATGGAAGTCCGTAACTACGTTACAGGACTGATCCGTGAGACATATGGTTCCTTTGGATTTACTTCAATTGAGACTCCGGGAGTGGAGCACATTGAGAACCTGTGCAGCAAACAGGGCGGTGATAACGAGAAGCTGATTTTCAAAATCTTAAAAAGAGGTGAGAAGCTGAAACTTGACCAGGCAAAAGAAGAAGCTGATCTTGTGGATTCAGGTCTTCGCTATGATCTGACAGTACCTCTTTCCAGATATTATTCAAATAACTCTAATGAACTGCCTGGACCATTTAAGGCACTTCAGATGGGATATGTATGGAGAGCTGATCGTCCGCAGAGAGGACGTTTCCGTCAGTTTATGCAGTGTGACATTGACATTTTAGGTGAGCCTACTTATATGGCAGAAATCGAGCTGGTACTTGCGACTACTACACTTCTTGGCAAGCTTGACTTCCATAATTTCACTATCCGTATCAATGACCGCCGTATTCTGAAGGCTATGGCTGAGTATAGCGGATTTCCGAAGGAAAGCTTTGATACTGTATTTATCATTCTTGACAAAATGGATAAGATTGGTCTTGAGGGCGTAGCGAAAGAACTGGAAGAGGAAGGCTTTGCAAAAGAAAGCATTGATACTTATCTTGCGATGTTTAAAGAAATCAGCTCAGATATCCAGGGCGTAAGATATTGCAAGGAGAAGCTGGCAGATGTTCTGGACGAACAGATCGCAACAGATCTTGAGACGATCATTTCCACTGTGGAAGCTGTGAAGACTGCTGACTTTAAGATGGCATTTGATCCTACACTGGTTCGCGGCATGTCTTATTACACCGGTCCGATCTTCGAAATTTCCATGGATGAGTTTGGCGGCAGCGTTGGCGGCGGCGGACGTTATGATGAGATGATTGGTAAATTTACAGGAAACAATACAAGTGCATGCGGATTCTCTATTGGATTTGAGCGTATTGTTATGCTCCTTCTTGAAAGAGGATATCAGATTCCTACAGCAAAGACTAAGAAGGCATATCTTATTGAGAAAAATATGCCGTCAGACAAGCTGATTGAGATTTTCCGTCAGGCAGAAGAAGAGAGAAAGACCGGGGTTCAAGTCAATATCTCTATTATGAAGAAGAATAAGAAATTCCAAAAAGACCAGATGACAGCTGAAGGCTATACGGAATTTGTGGAATTCTTTAAACGCTGATAAAGAGATTTAACGTGTTGTTTTTGAAAAACAGCCGTCAATGATATTTTATGGATCATTTAAAGCAATACAGCTGAATGGTTTATAATCAGAGAAAGCTGGGGGAAACCCCATAGAATAAGGAGGCGCCTTAAAATGGCTGAGAGTATGCAGGGACTGCACAGAACCTGTCGATGTGCAGAAGTGACCACACAGATGGTAGGCAGCGAAGTAACACTTATGGGATGGGTTCAGAAAGCAAGAGATAAAGGAGGAATCATTTTCGTAGATTTACGTGACCGCAGTGGTATTATGCAGCTGATCTTTGAAAATGGTTCCATTGATGAGGAAGGCTTTGCCAAAGCCGGCAAGCTGAGAAGTGAGTTTGTGATCGCAGTTACCGGAACCGTTGAGAAACGTGGTGGTGCAGTAAATGAGAATCTTGCAACAGGTGAGATCGAAGTGAGAGCAAAATCTCTCCGTGTTCTTTCCGAGGCAGAAGTTCCGCCATTCCCGGTTGAGGAGAACAGCAAAACAAAAGAGGATGTACGTCTGAAATACCGTTACCTTGACTTAAGACGTCCGGATCTCCAGAGAAACCTGATCCTGAAGAGCCGTGTAATGCAGCTGACAAGATCCTTCTTTACAAACGAGGGATTCCTGGAGATTGAGACTCCTATGCTTGGAAAGAGTACTCCTGAAGGTGCAAGAGATTATCTGGTGCCATCCCGTGTACATCCTGGCTGCTTCTATGGTCTGCCGCAGTCACCGCAGCTGTACAAACAGCTTCTGATGTGTTCCGGATATGACAGATACATCCAGATTGCAAGATGCTTCCGTGACGAGGATCTTCGTGCTGACCGTCAGCCGGAGTTCACACAGATCGATATGGAGCTTTCTTTCGTAGATGTAGATGATGTAATCGATGTAAATGAGAGATATCTTTCCTACCTGTTCAAAGAGGTTCTTGGTATCGATGTGAAACTTCCAATCGAGAGAATCACATGGCAGGAAGCAATGGATCGTTTCGGTTCTGATAAACCGGATATGAGATTTGGCATGGAGCTTCATGATGTAAGCGATATTGTGAAGAACTGTGGATTCTCCGTATTTACAGGTGCTCTTGAAGCTGGTGGAAGCGTTCGTGGTATCAACGCAGAAGGCCAGGGCAGCATGCCTCGTAAGAAAATTGATAAGTTAGTAGAGTTTGCCAAGGGATATGGTGCAAAAGGTCTTGCATACATTGCAATCGCAGAAGATGGCACCAGAAAGTCTTCCTTTGCCAAGTTTATGACAGATGAGGAGATGGATGCTCTTGTAGCTGCTATGGACGGTAAAGCAGGTGACCTGCTTCTGTTTGCAGCGGATAAGAAGAAACTGGTTTATGATGTTCTTGGCGCACTTCGTCTGGAGCTTGCAAAACAGATGGATCTTCTTGACAAGAACGAATACCGCTTCGTATGGGTAACGGAGTTCCCGCTTCTTGAGTGGAGCGAGGAAGAAAACCGTTTCACAGCTATGCACCATCCATTTACAATGCCGATGGATGAGGATATCCCGCTTCTCGACACAGATCCGGGCGCTGTTCGTGCGAAGGCTTACGATATTGTACTGAATGGTAACGAGATCGGCGGCGGCAGTGTTCGTATCCATCAGGATGATATTCAGGAGAGAATGTTTAAAGAGCTTGGATTTACCCCGGAAGCTGCCCATGAGCAGTTCGGATTCCTTCTGGATGCATTCAAATACGGAGTTCCGCCTCACGCCGGACTAGCTTACGGTCTTGACCGTCTGGTTATGCTCATTGCCAAGGTTGACAGCATTCGTGACGTAATTGCATTCCCGAAGGTAAAAGATGCATCTTGTCTGATGACTCAGGCACCGCAGCGCGTAAGCGAAGCACAGCTGGACGAGCTGGGACTTGAAGTTGAGAAAGAAGCTGCTCCGGAGACTGAGGAATAAGAAAAGGAATACAACAAGAAATAACTTAGTATGATTTAGAATAAGCTGACTGAAAAATCCTGCCTGAAAAATGGGTGGGATTTTTCTTTTGGTCGCGATGCACAGAAAGACGAACCTTCTTGTGACAAGCATAAGAAGTAGCGCTTGCTGCGCAAACTTAATTCTCGGGTTTTCTGTGAACTTTGTTCACAAAAAACACCACGCGGAACGTTACCAGTAAACAATAACATAAAAACGCCCCCGCACAAGTTTGCAGAGGCGTAAATTTTAACTATATCATCCGTTGGTTTCCTGCTTGTCTTCTACCGGGCTGGAACTTAAAGTTCCAAACAATGCCTGTCCAAACACCGTTCCTGCGTCTTCCAGTTTCCAGGAAGCACCGTCGTTGATCAGTGTGAAAGTCGTTTCCACTGTTTTAGTAGCTGTATTTTCTTCAATATATTCAAGAAGCAGACTGTAGGACTTTTCATATCGTTTTTGAGCACCGTCGATAACAGCATCCACAGAGGCAAGATAGGTATCCAGCTCCTTCTGATAATTTTCCAGAATAGCATCGCTGTCAAAGGTGGTAATATTGGCTGTAACTGTGGCTGTATAGCCGGAAACAGTGGTTTCCCCAATAGAATAATCAAAGGTGGAGTGAACCTGTTTTACCAGTGCTTCTGCCAGACTGATCTTTGCAGGATCTTCTGTGCTGATAATGGAATCTGCATTTAAATAATTGCCCAGTTCCTCTGCAGACATATTTTTCAGGGTATTCAGATAAACTAAGATTGTGTCTTCCGGTGATAAAATATCCGGGTCTGTGAGATCGTTCATAAGACCGCCGACAAGGTCATTTTCCAGTGTATTGGTGCGCCGGATCTCCCAACTGGTTTCGCCGTCTTTATCTGAGGCGTCTAAGGAGATGGTGCAGTTACGCTCCACAGTCTGGTAGTCATTACTCTTAAGCAGTTCATTCAGAAGCGTGTAGCGCTCTTCAAGGGAAATGGTCTGTTCCGTGGCTTCTTCAGAGGAAGCGGACTGGGAAATTTCATGCTTCAGCTGCGCCTTGGAAAAATCTTCAGCAAGCGCATGGGCATCCAGAGTGACCAGCCTGAGATTCGCCTGTGCGGATTGTTTGTCCTTGTCTACGTTAACATCCAGAATTTTATAATCAAAATCCTGGAAAAAGAGAGAAAAGACTTCTTCAATATCAGAAGAAATAGTGATATCTTCGGGTTCACCGGGGAAAAGCTCCTGGTAGGAGATGTATTTCTGTGTGGTAATGGAATCCAGATCCTTTAGCTGATCCAGTTCCTGTTTTACTGCGTCCTCGATTTTTTTCTCCTCCTTGCTGGTACAGCCGCACAGTGAAAAAGTGCAGAGAAGCAAAAGAAGAGGAAGCAGAAATCTGACTGACTTCATACAGAGTTCTTTCCTTTCAAATTATTACGTAAAATGTTTATAAAACTTTTTTATTATACCATTTTTTTTCATAAAAGTCAAAAATGCCTAAAATTTAGACGATATTTCTAAAAAAAGAGTGAATAAATTGTGAAAAATGCATTATCAGCTTAGAATGCTTTTCTTTTGAGGCTGAATCTGTTATTATAAACAGGGTAAATGCAGATGACAGATGTGGAGATATATCTGTTATAATTGCAAAAGATATTGAAAAACCATTGAGTTATCGTATAGGAGGTAACCATGAAGAAAAAAGGTTTTGTCATCGGAGGGCTGATCATTCTTGCTGGAGCAGCTGGTGCCGGTGGCTGGTATTACTATAAAGAAAATTATGGGGATTCTGCAGCGGCTTCTGGTGAAGTTGCATATGTGACTAAGATCAGCACTCTTCTTGGAGAAGATTCCGGAGTGCTGAACCGGTTCGCAGGCGTGGTAGAACCTCAGGAGACGGTAAAGGTAAATATTGAGAACAATCGGACTGTTACCGAAGTAAAGGTGAAGGTTGGAGATGAGGTAAAGAAGGGACAGCTGCTTTTTGAATACGACCTGAGCAGTATCCAGGACAGCCTGAAGGAAGCGCAGCTGGCTCTTGACCGGTTGAAGAATGAAGCGCTCAGCCTTAATGAACAGATTTCCACTCTTGAGAAAGAGAAAAAGAAAGCCAATAAGAACAGCCAGCTTTCTTATACCATTGAGATTGAGACGAATAAGATGAATCTGAAGAAGAACGAATATGACCAGGTGAGCAAGCAGGCAGAGATTGATAAGCTGCAGGCAGCTACCACCAATACAGAAGTACGAAGCGAAATCGACGGAGTCATCCAGAAAATTGATACCAGTAAGCTGGGAAGCGATGATGGAGATACTCTGGATGACAGCATGGGAGCTGATTACGGAAGTGAATCTTCTGATAATTCTTTTATCACCATTCTCAGTACAGGTGCTTACCGTATTAAGGGTCAGGTAAATGAGCAGAATCGTAATACGGTTGTTCCAGGCTCTGCAGTTATTGTGCGTTCCAGAGTTGATGAGAATCAGATCTGGCATGGAACTATGGGGGCTGTGGACGAGCAGAATTCTACGAACAGCAGTAGCAGTAATTCCTATTTTGGAATGTCCAGCGGCGATGATACTACAAGTTCCAGTAGCTATCCTTTCTATGTAACTCTGGATTCATCAGAGGGACTTATGTTAGGACAGCATGTATACATAGAAATGGATGAGGGACAGGAAGAGCAGAAGAAAGGTATCTGGCTGGGAGATTATTATATTGTGGATGCAGATACAGAAAACCCATATGTGTGGGCTGTAGATTCCAAGGGAAGGCTGGAGAAGCGCTCTGTTGTTCTTGGGCAGCATGATGATGATCTTTCAGAATATGAGATCGCAGATGGTCTTACTGAGGATGACAGTATTGCGTTCCCGTCAGACAGCCTGGCAGAGGGAATGCGGACAAAGGACGTATCTGAGATGACAGATGAGGATCTGGAGGCTGTTGATATGGAAAGTAATCTGGATGGCAGTGAGTACTCAGACGGGGATACCATGGAGCCTATGGATGGAGACTATTCCAGTGCGGACTTTGAGACAGGTGTTTCTGATGAGAGCATGGATGCAGCCATTGATGGTGATTATACAGACTTTTCAGAAGATTTCTCAGATGAAGATTTTATAGAGGATGATTCAGAAGGGGACGATTACGAAGATTTTACTGATGAGAGCATTGATGAGCCTGGACAGTATGGTTCTGATGATACGGAGGCCGCAGGATGATACTTGAACTGAAGGGGATTTATAAAGATTACCAGCAGGGAAAAATGATTGTCCCCGTATTGAAGGACGTAAACTTTTCCATGGAAGAGGGCGAATATGTAGCCATTATGGGACCTTCCGGTTCTGGTAAATCTACATTGATGAATATAATCGGTTGTCTGGATCAGGCAACCAAGGGAACTTTTTTCCTGGATGGGCAGGACATCAGCAAATGTTCTGAGAATGAGATGTCAGATATCCGTCTGAACAAGATTGGATTTGTATTTCAGAGTTTTCATCTTCTTCCGAGGCAGTCTGCTATTTCCAATGTGGAAATGCCGCTGAACTATGCTCATGTGCCGAAGAAGGAGCGACGCGAGCGCGCTTTTGCAGCACTTGACAGGGTGGGGCTTGCAGACCGTGTGGATTTCAGACCCAATCAGCTCTCAGGTGGACAGATGCAGCGAGTTGCCATCGCCCGTGCCATTGTAAATAATCCAAGACTTCTTCTGGCTGATGAGCCTACCGGTGCACTGGACAGTAAGTCTGGCAGACAGGTTATGGAGCTTTTCCAGAAGCTGAATGATGAAGGTGTTTCTGTTCTTATGATCACTCATGATCCGGATATTGCAGCACATGCCAAGCGGGTAGTTATGATCCGTGACGGTGAGCTTCAAGAAAAGAGGTGATCCTATGGGAAAAGCGAAGAAAATTATAATAGGTGTGGTAGTCACAGCCCTTGTAGGAACCGGTATTGGCGGCGGACTGCTGTATGTACGGAAAGGAAGCCAGAAGGAAGTGCTGGTGGCAAGCGTCAGTGATCTGGCAGGTGAGAGATATGATTCCGATGCTACATTGAGTGGAACTGTATATGCCAATGCAACACAGAGGATTTCCGTAGAGAAAGACATGATAATCCAGGAAGTTTATGTGAGCAAAGGGGATGAGGTAAAGCCGGGAGACAAGCTGATATCCTTTGATATGACTCTTGTGGAAATGGAACTGAATATTGCCAAGCTGAAGCTTCAGAAGCAGCAGCAGGATCTTGCTGCTGCAAAGAAAAGACTTGCCAGCCTGCAAAATGGCGGACCGATTCTTGATTCCGATTCTTCCTCCGCAGACAATCTGATTGATTCAGGAAAGGATTCTACAGAAGATGACAGCTCAGATTCTATGGGAGATGATGAACTGTCTTCCGCAGTAACTGCTTCTGATCATTATCTGGCAGCTGTTTTGCAGCCAATGCTTCTGGCTGCTGTGACAGATGGATTTGCAGACGCTCAGGCAGTTGGAAATGGGGAAATTACTTCTGCAGATACCCAGGAAACGGGAAGCGGAGATATTGGTTCTGCAGATGAAATGACAAGCGGTGACACAGGAGATATTTCTGTTGATACAGAAGCTGATTCCGGAGATGATTCAGAGGATAGCACCGGCGATCCGGGTACTGCTTCCGGATTTTATGATGAACCTTCCAGTGATGGGTTTAGCAGTGATATTTCAGACACGAATCAGGGAGGATTTTCAGATGGAAGCAATTCTGGTTCCTCACAGAATAATGCTACCATTGGAAATGACGGATTTGTAGATGGAGAGGAACCTTTTTACCTGACTCTGGATTATGATACAGAACCTTACCAAGGAACAGGAACCGAAGAAGATCCTTATCTGTATCTTTGTTCCAGTGCAAAAGGCAAGGTAAATGTAACCGGGGCTTTTCTGAACAAGATGGCTGGCTATAATGCTGACGGAACCATTCTTCTTCATCCGGGCGGATACTGGTATCTGCTGGAATTCCATCAGAAGGATACCATTGCTGATTATACCAACAGAAAAGGATCCTGTACCGGATACTATCTGGTCGATGGAAATATGCTCAGCAATCCGGTTGACCGTTTTGCGGAAATGGATTTTACCCTTGACGGGGCTATGCAGTATGATAATGGAGATGACGAGCCGGATATTCCTGGTGATGGAGGCAGTGGTGGCGGAAGCTCTTCCCTGTCCCGTTCAGAGGCCATTAAGATCCAGAAGAACCGGATTGCCAGTCTGGAACTGGATGTGCAGGAGAGTGAGATCAGTATCAGTAAGCTTCAGAAGAAAGCTGACAGACAGATGATCACCAGTAAGCTGGATGGTATTGTAACCACTGTGGGAGATGCAGCTACAGGTACCAATTCAGAATCTGATTCCTTTATGATTGTTAAGAGCAAAGACGGCTATTACGTACAGGGAACTGTAGGGGAACTTATGCTTGACCAGGTGAAGGAAGGCACAATTTTGAACTGCAATTCTTATGGTGAGAATGGATATATGAATTTTGAGGCTGAGGTGATCCAGGTTTCCGATTATGCAGTTGATGGAGACAGCTCCTATTATTACTATGGAGACAGCAATCCAAATGTTTCTTCTTATAATTTTACTGCCAAGATCACAGATGACACCGTGCAGGTAAGTGTTGGAGACTGGGTGGATATCCAGCTGGAACAGCAGGCGCAGAGTACTGACGGCATTGTTCTTTCCAAGGCTTTTGTCCGTACGGAAGACGGCGTAAGCTATGTGTATAAGGATGACAATGGCGTGCTGAAGAAACAGATCGTTAAGGTAAAAGAGAATGTAAACGGTGGTGCTTATGTATTGGTAAGCGGCGGCTTATCCATGGATGACAAGATTGCATTCCCTTATTCGAAATCCATCAAAGAAGGTATGAAGACAAAGGAAGGATCGCTGGATACGTTTATGGGATATGACTCCACATCATATGGCGGTCTTGGTTAAGGAGGGATTTCATGTTTGAAAATATACGTCTGGCATTCCAGGGAATCTGGTCACACAAGATGAGATCTTTCCTCACAATGCTGGGTATTATTATCGGTATTGCATCTATTATTGCCATTGTTTCCACGATTAAGGGAACGAGTGAGCAGATTAAGGATAACCTGATCGGTTCTGGAAATAACACGGTAAATGTAACTTTGTCACAGGGAGACAGTGCTTACAGTGTGGATTATTATGATGGCAGTTCTTCCGGCTCTACACCGATCCTAAGTCAGAGCCTGAAGGATGAAGTATTAAAAACAGATCATGTGGAGAATGCAACATTTTTCTACAGCAGAACAGATTACAACAGCAGTGTTTACTATGAGAACAGCAGTTTTTCCGGCGGCAAGGTCTATGGTATTGATACCAATTATCTGAATACCTGCGGTTATCAGGTTCGTTCCGGAAGGGGATTTGTACAGGCTGACTATGATAATTTCCGCAAGGTGGCACTGGTGGACAGCTATGCTGCTGATACCATGTTTCCGGGAGCGAATCCGGTGGGAAAAATCATTGAGATCGGTTCTGAACCCTATACAGTTGTAGGAGTTGTACGCCAGTCGGCTGACAGCCTGCCCAACATGGATACACCGAGTGATTTCGACAGCTATTATGAAAATGTAATTGGAACCGTAATGATTCCAAATAAATGCTGGCCGATTTCTTACAAATTTGATGAGCCTGAGAATGCGATCGTCAAAGTAGACAGCACGGACAACATGAGTGAAACAGGTTCAGCTGTGGCGAAAATCCTGAATAAATCTATCAGCAGCACTGGCAGTGGAAGCAGCGGCTTCAAGTACAAAGCTGATGATGTTATGCAGCGGGTAAAGGATCTTCAGGATTTAAGTGAGAGCACCAACTCCCAGCTGATCTGGATCGCAAGTATTTCTCTTCTGGTTGGAGGTATTGGTGTTATGAATATCATGCTGGTATCTGTAACCGAGCGTACCAAGGAGATTGGTCTGAAGAAGGCAATTGGTGCCAGAAAGAAGGTGATTCTGGGACAGTTCCTGACGGAGGCAGCAGTACTTACCAGTGTTGGAGGTATTATCGGAGTTGTTCTTGGAATCGGACTTTCAAAAGTAGTATCCAAGGTGGCAGGCTCACCTACAGCCATCAGCGTTCCGGCGATTATAGGCTCTGTAGTATTCTCTATGCTGATCGGTATCATCTTTGGTCTGCTTCCTTCTGTTAAGGCGGCCAACCTGAATCCGATTGATGCACTTAGAAGTGAGTAATGGTTAATATTTTGCAATAAATGTTAATATTGTTATAAAAACGAACGGCTGAAAGCATAAATTAGATGATTTGTGCTAACGGCCGTTCTTTTTATGAGTCAATTCATGTGTCCAAGTATGTTTTTTGTTATTTGGGTAAAGTGGAGTGTGCAGATTGTGGAAATGCTTTTAGGACAGGCTATAGACAATGTTATGTTTCGTCGGTTATAATTTTGCAAAATATAAGGGGAAACATGATATACTTGTTTAGAGATTACATAGAGATTCCTTTGGTAGGATTATTGCATACCACTGGAAGGAGATTTTTAATATGCAAAAATATAAAAAATGGAAACAAGTTCTGTCTGTTTCTACAGCAGTATGTCTGAGCATTGCGGGAACAGGAAGCCTGATGGGCTGCGGCAGTACTGACAGAGGGAAGGACAAGGCAGATTCTGTGGAATCCAAAGCAATGGGACGGTATCTGGAGAATGAACTGGCCGTGCCGGAAGGCTGTATGGAGATTGTGGATTTGCAGGTTATGAAAGAGGGAAGCCTGAAAATGCTTGCAAGAAACAGTGATTACGAATTGATGCTCTACCAGTCCTCTGACAAGGGCAAGACCTGGGAGGATGGGAAGGAGGTTGCCGATTTTTTCGAGGTGGAAGGGGAATCCATTTATAAAGCAGCGCTTGGGAGAGACGGAAGTATTCTGATTGGCGTGTATATAGAATCTGAAGATGAGAACAGCGTGGGAAGTATGGACTATTATTATTGTCCAGCTGACGGTAAAGGAAAGAAGATTGAAATTGGAGAAGCTTTGGATGAAACCATGGCCTGGAGTATAGATATCGGGGAAAATGGCAATCTGTTTTTGCAGATTTCAGGAAATGGAATCAGGGAAATCAATCCTGTTGACGGGGCAGTGGTTCATGAGTATGAGAAGGGAAAAACCACAGATTATATGTGTGTGACTTCTGAGTATCTGATCGTGATTACAGATGGAGATGTGCATTATTATGATGTGGCTTCAGGTAAGCCTGCCGATGGAGGTGATGCACTGACTGCCCAGCTGAAAAAGACTCCTGCAAATCTGGAATTTGGAAATTCCTCCGGTACTGCTTTGCTGTTTTTGGATGGCGATGAGAAAAACACCGTATTCTATGTGGATCAGACTGGTTTATACCGCTATGCATTTGGCGGCAATGTAATTGAGCAGGTAATTGATGGAAGCCTGAATTCCATAAGCTCTTCAAATAAGGCATTTAACTGTATGGCAATGGATTCGGAAGGAGTGTTTTACATTGGGGAAATTGATTACAATTCCGGTTTAAATTGCGGAAGGCTGGTTTCTTATAAGTATTCTGCAGATACTCCAACTGTACCGGATACAGAGCTCACCATATATTCCCTGGAAGAGAATTCCGGTATTCGACAGGCAGTTGTTATGTTTCAGAAGAAATATCCGGATATTTATCTCACACTGGAAACCGGAATGTCCGGAAACGATGGTGTAACACGCACGGATGCGTTAAAAACACTGAATACGGAGATTATGGCAGGAAAAGGACCGGATATTCTGATTCTGGACGGAATTTCTTCCGAAACCTATGCAGAACAGGGAATGCTGGAGGATTTAAGTGGAATTCTGAAAGAGGCAGGATTACTGGACAACATAGAAAGTGCTTATACAAAAGAGGATGGAAGTATCTATGAGATGCCAGTGAAATTTGGAATTCCCATGATAGAGGGAAACAAGGAGGATGTGCAGGAAGTGACAGACCTGGCTTCTCTTGCTGATGTGCTCACGAAGCACAAGGATGAATATGGACTGACCTCGGAAAGCATCTATAAGCTGCCCTTACTTTATTCCATGTATCCACAGGCACTTCTGGAAAAACTGGCAGACAACAGTTCCGCAGCATGGATGAAAAAGGATGGAACTCTGGATGAAGAAAAGATAAAGGTATTTCTGGAACAGTCCGAAAGGATTTATCAGGCTGGAAAGGATGCTATGGATGAATTAAAGGCTGCGTATCCACAGGCTTTTGATGACAGTGGACAGCCAGTATATGAAAGAGCAGGCAGTATTTCTGGAGAAACTGCTGTGCTGCTTTCCCATAACTGTATATTTGCGTTGGGTGATATTTTTTCGCCTTTGGATTTTGCATTTGTAAATTCTATGGAAGAGATAGATACTTCCTTGTCCTATGCACTTTGGAATGGGCAGATGGCAAATTGTTTCATTCCGGTCAGCCGAATCGGAATCAGTTCCAGAGCTTCCCAGAAAGCTGCTGCTGAGAAATTCGTGGAATATTTATTTTCTGAGGAAGGACAGATGCTTTCCAGAGAAGATGGTTTCCCTGTAGTGGAAGCTGTTTACAATGGAGAGGACTACTGGAATCAGGGAGAGGCTGGAAACGTGTTAGTTACTGGCGGAAGCAGTAACAGCGAGAACGGTCAGGAATTAGTATACAGTATAAAAGTTCCGTCCGCTGATAAGGTGAATGAATTAAAACAGCTTGGAAAAATGCTTACAACTCCGGTTTTGGATAATACAATCATTACCAGTGCTGTCTGTGAAAACGGAGTGCGTTACCTGAATGGGGAAATCAGCCTTGATGAGGCGGTAAATGCAGTCATGCAGCAGGTGAACCTGTATCTGGCAGAATAGAAGGAGTAAGAGATGTTTAAAAAGCTTCACAGGCAAATGACCATATTTGCATCACTGATCACAAGCGGAATACTGATCTTGATGGCAGTTTCCTGTCTTGTGATCTCCGAGAGGGGGCTTACCCATAATACTTACGAGAGATTTTTAAATAATGGAAATTCCTGTGTGGCTTATCTGGAAAATCAGACTGTGCTTTCTCACAAGTGGATACTGGAAGCAAAGCAGGAATACAAAGTGGAATTTCGCATTCGGAATAACGGAAAAAAGCTGTATTTTGATAAGCTGGATACAGAAAGCCAAAATCAGGATAAAAAGGAAGAGGATCTGAGCTCTGTAGAAAATATGCTGACAGAGGCTGCCAGAATTTCCCGGGAAGAGCAGGGGCTTGATGTGGACTATATGGGAAGCCTCTCTCTTTCCAAAACGGTTTATTTTGAAACTTCAGATTTTTATGCCTGTACAGCCTTGATTCCTAAGGGAAGCGGCGTGTTAAGCCTGGTGTTGGTATATCCTCTTGATGGGTTGAAAACACAGATCTTTCATCAAAGAGTCTGGTTTGGAGGTATGGTGCTGCTTGCAGTTCTGGCTTTGGTTACATTTTCCTGGTTTTTTACAGGAAAAATGCTTCGCCCTCTGGAAGAGAATCAAAGGAAACAAACCCAGTTTATTGCTTCGGCATCCCATGAACTGAGATCTCCGCTGGCTGTGATATTGTCAAGTGTACAGGCAATGGAATCTGACTGGGAAAATGCCGGCAGATTTTTGAAAACCATAAAAAGTGAGGGAGACAGGATGTCCCGGCTTATCGGGGATATGCTTTCTCTTGCAAATGCTGACAATAAATCCTGGAGTATTATGAAGACAGATTGTGAGCTTGATACCTTGCTTCTGGATACATATGAGAAATACCAGCCTATTCTGCATGGGAAAAAGATTTCCCTGAAAGTAGTTCTGCCAGAGGAGCCTCTTTCTATCTGTAAGTGTGACAGTGCCAGAATCAGTCAGGTACTGGAAATCCTTTTGGATAACGGGGCAAGCTATGTGTCGGTCGGTGGCAGGATGGAAATGGGAGTAAAAGAAAATGAAAAATATTTTCAGCTTTATGTACAGGATAATGGTCCGGGAATTTCGGATGAGAATAAGGAGGCTGTATTCCGAAGATTTTACAGGGCTGATCCGGCCAGAAAGGAGAAACAGCATTTTGGACTTGGACTTTGCATTGCCAGGGAAATTGTGACGTTACATAAAGGGAGTATCCGTATTCTGGATACTCCGGGTGGCGGAAGTACATTTGTGATAAGATTACCGAAATAAAATGAGATTTCTGTTTACTGGCAGACCTCCAACTGATAACCTATCCCGCGTATGGTTTTGAGAACCAGTGTGCTTTCCACAGATTTCAGGCGGCGACGGAGAAAATGTATGTAGTTGTCAAGATTTCCTTCTTCTACGTCGGATTCCATGCCCCATACGCGGGAGAGAAGAAGGTTTCTGGGAAGAACCTGACCGGGATTTCGGAGAAATACTTCCAGAAGAGCACTTTCGCGGCCGGAAAGAGTGCATTCTTTTGCACCCTTGGTAAGGCGCCCGCATTCAGGATCAAAAGCAATATCTCCCAGCTTCAGAAGATTTAAGTCACCCCATTTTCCGGGACGGCGCATAATGCTGTGGATTCTTGCAAGAAGCTCTTCAAAGGCGAAGGGCTTTACCATGTAATCATCTGCTCCGCAGTTCAATCCGTTGACTTTGTCCTGTAATTCGCCAAGTGCCGTAAGGAAAATAACAGGGGTTGAGATGTTGGACTGTCTGGCTTCTTTCAAAACCTGGGTTCCATCCATGGAAGGAAGCATGCGGTCCAGAAGTACCAGATCATACATATTTTCCTGCATATAGTAAAGACCTTCCGCACCATCCAGACATATATCTACCGTGAAATTTTCTTTTTCAAGTGCAAGCTTTGTAAGCTGCGCCAGATCTTTGTCATCTTCTATTATTAAGATTCTCATAAGAAACTCCTCTTCTTATAATCTGTTATCCATTATATACGCAAATCTCTAAAATTTCTCTAATTAATTTTAAAGCCTGTTTGAAAACCGGACAAAATCTCCCACAAATTGTGGCGCACATCTTGCAGAAAGCCTTTTTCAAACACGCTTTAGAGAAAGAATAGAGATTTCTTTGCTATTTTTATAATGCTGAATGAAAGATAGAAAAGAGGAAATTTTTTGAAAAGAAAACATGCCCTGAAAGGGATTTTATTTATTCTCCCTAGCTTTGCAGGAGTCTGTGTATTCTGGCTGCTTCCTTATGTGGATGTGATCCGCAGATCTTTTTTGGGAGCTGTAAATGGAGTGTTTACTGGATTTATGAATTATCAGATGATATTTTCCAATCAGGCATTTCTTCTTGCCGGGAAAAATACCTTGCGGTTTTTCGGAATCTGTATTCCGTTACTGGTGGTTTTGTCACTGGCAGCTGCTGTCCTGCTAAATGGACTTGGGAAAAATCAGAAGCAGCTGATGAAAACCGCATTTCTGCTTCCAATGGCCATTCCAGTTGCTTCTGTGGCAATTTTATGGAAAGTACTCTTTAATGGACAGGGGCTTTTGAACCATTTTCTGGAAATGTTGTCGTTGAAAAGTATAGACTGGTTGAATACAAAGGCTACCTTCTGGGTGCTGGTGATCAGTTATATTTGGCGAAATTTAGGGTATGACATTGTACTGTGGCTGGCAGGCCTTTCCACAATTCCGGAATCTCTTTATGAGGCAGCAAAGGTGGATGGAGCAGGTGCCTGGAAATGCTTTACCAGGATTACCTGTCCCAATCTTTTACCCTCTCTTTTTACCATTGTAGTTCTGTCGCTGCTGAACGGCTTTAAAGTATTCCGGGAGGCTTATCTGGTCGCAGGAGATTATCCACAGGAGAACATGTATCTTCTGCAGCATCTGTTCAATAACTGGTACAGAGACCTGGCCATGGATAAGATGGCGGCTGCGGCAGTTGTTACTGGAATTGCGATCATGGTTCTGGTACTTTTACTGCAAAAAGCATGGGAAAGAGAGGATTAAGATGTGAAAAAGATAACTTGTTTTTTTCTTGTACTTTTAGCTTTGGTCTTTATATTTCCTGTTTTATTTCTGGTAGTTGGTTCTCTTATGGGAAAAAATGAGCTTACAGATCTGCTGTTTCCAGTGCTGCAGGAGGGGGCGAAAGGATATGCTTCCTGGAAGCTGTTTCCGGAATATCCGACTCTGAAACATTATGTGGAAGTACTGCTGGATTCACCGGAATTTTTCGTAATGTTCTGGAACTCGGTGAAGATTACGGCTGGTGCCCTCGCTGGCGGGCTTCTGGTTGGAATGCCTGCTGCATGGGGATTTGCCAAATTTGATTTTCCAGGGAAAAATATATTGTTTACTTTGTATATTGCACTGATGATGATGCCGTTTCAGGTTATGCTTCTTGGCAATTATCTGGTGTTGGATAAAATTGGGCTTCTTGACTCGCTTTTGGGGATTATTTTCCCGGCGTTTTTTTCTACATTCCCCATATTTATTATGTACCGCTTTTTCAAAGGGATTCCTCTGGCGTTTCTGGAAGCGGCAAGACTTGACGGTGCAGGTGAGCTTAAACTGTTTTTTATAGTTGCCATCCCCTTGGGCTCACCTGGCGTCATTTCTGCCATTGTTCTGGGCTTTCTGGAATACTGGAATCTGATCGAACAGCCGATGGCATTTTTGAAAACAAAAGAATTGTGGCCGTTGTCTTTGTACCTGCCTAATATTGAGTTGGAGCAGGCAGGGTTTGCATTTGCGGCCTCTGTGGTGGCGCTGGCCCCGGCAGTTCTGGTATTTTTGTCCGGACAGGACTACCTGGAGCAGGGAATTGTCTCTACGGCGGTAAAGGAATAAAAAGAGAAACAACTGGAAAGTGACGATAAAAAACGACAGTTTGATAAAATATATTGTCAATGGAATTTAAAAGAAATAGTTAGAATGTAGAGTGTTTTACAAATATGTTCAGGAACAGAATGGGAGTTTGACATGAAGAAAAAATTAATTCAGGCAACTTGCCTGTTTTTTGTAATGATGCTGATTTTTACCATATTGTCAAGAGTTTCGGATTCTGTAAATGTGATACAGATCCAGACTAAGAACCCGGCAAATCAGATGATCACTCATGAGGTGAAAGGTTCTGGAAAAGTGGAGGGCAGTCAGGAAGTGGCGGTGTTTGTACTGGAAAATCTGCAGGTGGAGCAGGTGATGGTACATGCAGGGCAGACTGTGAAAAAAGGGGATATTTTATTGAAGCTATTCCAGAACAGCATTCAGGCGGCTTTGAAGAATCTGGACGATAAAATAAAAACTCTGGAAGGGCAGGCAAAGGATCTGGAAAGCCAGAAAAAGGTGAACAGCCAGAAGCGTGCAGCGGAACAGGCATGGGCTGGAAATTCTTATGATCTGGCTGTGCAAAGCGGAAATGTTTCCGTGGATAATGCAAGGGCGGAAGTTCAGATAGCCCAACAGCGGCTTGACGAATTTTACAGGGAAAAGGAAGCAAAGACTTCCGGGGATGATTTAAGTGGCTTCACAGATGGAGAGGAAGGGTTTAATGATGGTGAGATCACTGTAACACAGGAGGATGATTCCGCCACAGAAACTGCCCTTCAGGATGATCTGCGAGCCAGACAGGAAGCATTAAATGAAGTGATCGCGGGAAGAAACCAGACTCTGGCAAGTGCCGGAAAAGCGGTGTCCGATGCCAGTACGCCGGAGGCTTCAGACAGTACTTTGGAGAACGTACAAAGAGAATTGGAAAATGCCAGAGCAGATATGGAAAAGGTTACAGTGCTTCAAAGTACAGAGGGAGTGATTTCGTCTCCTTCTGACGGTGTGATCAAAAGTCTGTCCGTGCAAACCGGAGACCTTACAGGACAGACTGCAGCAGTAGTTTTATATTCAGCCGATGGTGCTCTTCGAATGACTGGTACCATCTCAAAAGAAGATATAAAATATGTGTCTGCCGGTGCAGACGTGAAAATCACAGACAATAACAATAATGATATTTCTGGTGCAACAGTGGAAAATATAACAGAAAATAAGGAGGATAATGATATTCGCGACCTGTCCATCATAATACCGGCGGACAGTCTGTCCATCGGTCAGAGCGGAGATTTTTCCATATCAAAAGATGCTGGGCCTTATTCCTGCTGCGTTCCGCTTTCAGCGCTGTACCAGGAGAATGGGAAGGTCTATGTGTATGTTACAGACACAGAAAATACAGTGCTTGGAACGGTAATGGTTGCAAGAAAAGTGGAAGTTACTGTGCAGGATAAAAACCAGACAACTGCTGCATTGGGTGAGGGAAGCCTTTCTACGGATCAGGCTGTGATCGTCCAGGCAGACAGGGAACTGAAGGATGGAAGCAGGGTGAGGATTTCTGAAAATTAGCATGGAAAGTAAAAAGAAGAATTATTTTTTAAAATATATGAGAATAATTATGACAGCATTGCTGGCCTCCTTTTTATTTTATTCTGGAATGAAAGATTATGTGAAGGTGGGAAAAACAGACACAGCGGTGGTTGAACTGTATGGAGATTATCCTGCAGTAAACCTGGCGAAGCAGATCTGGGAAAATTATCAAAGTAGTGATGAGATTACAGATTTTTGTTTTGTGTGGAATGGAGGCGTTCAGGTGGTTACGAATCCAGAGGATTTCAGACAGACAAATGCCCGGGTGACAGGCATTGTGGGAATGGCTGCTTTGTATGACCGACAGGCTGCTTTATTAGAAGAGAATGATGAAACCGGATGCGTGATCGATAAAGATACAGCCCTGGAGCTTTTCGGCAGTGAAAATTGTGCGGGAAGTCAGTTGACTGTGGGAGAGCAGATTTACGAAGTGCGGGGTGTGGTATCCTGGAATCAGCATACGATGCTTATCCGTCCGTCACAAAAAAATCAGGTTTGTACTCAGGTTCTGATCAGAGGGAAAAAAGGTCAGAATCTGGAGGGTGCTGCATCTGATTTTCTCGTGGGAAACGGACTATCCGGAATATTAGTGGATGACAGCTGGCTGGAAGTGATTTTGCCCTGGTTTCCAGTGGCTTTTCTTGTAATGCTTATAATAACTGTTTCCAGGTGGCTGTATGAGATGGAGCACGAAATCTGGGAAAATGGAATTCAAAGAAATAGAGAAAAGAAAATTGATTTTAGAAAATGCAGTTGCTTTGTTATTAGAATTTTACTGTGGGGAATCGGCCTTTTTTTTTGCGTAAGGCTTTTATCCCATATTCCCCAGAGCTGGCTGCCGGACAAATGGTCAGATTTTTCTTTCTGGCCTGCGAAGATCCGGAAAACAATGGAAGCTTTCCGCTGGTACATCATGTTCCCGAAAACTATGGCGCAGGCGGAGCGGCTGATGAGCGGAATTGGCTGTATTATAAAATGTGGGGCAGCAGCACTGCTTATAGGGGCGGTGTAGGCTGTCTTTTTTTCTTTTTTGCCAAAAGAATTTTATAGATGAAGAAATATTTTGGTACATTTTTTTCGAGACTTTTCTTTAAAGTGTTTGCCAGACTGGAGCGCAGGTATTATAATAGACTTTAAGACCCTGAATAGGGAAAGAAGATTTACAGTCGCTGTTTACTGGGAAAAAAAGAACCAGCTGCCAGAAGAAAAGGCAGGACGGCGGCAAGTTTGTTACTGTTCATTGGTAAGGTTCGCGAAGCCTGTTGCTGTGAACGAAGTGAACAGGAACATGAGTTTTTATGAGATAAGGAGAGATTGAATGAGTAAGATTGCCATTGTAACGGACAGTAACAGCGGCATTACACAGGAGGAAGGACGCAGACTTGGAGTGTCTGTTATTCCTATGCCTTTTTTTATTAATGAGAAAATGTACCTGGAGGGAATTACCCTGAGCCAGGATGAATTTTATCAGTGGCTGAAGTCGGATGCTTCTATTTCCACTTCCCAGCCAAGCCCGGGAGAGACTATGGGATTATGGGACAACCTTCTGAAAGAGTATGATGAGATTGTACAGATCCCCATGTCAAGTGGTCTCAGCGCTACCTGTGCTACTGCAATGGGACTTGCCCAGGAGTATGAGGGCAGAGTGTACGTGGTAGATAATCAGAGAATTTCCGTAACCCAGCGTCAATCTGTGGTGGACGCGATTGCCCTTCGGGATGCAGGTAAAAGCGGAGCTGAAATTAAGAAGATCCTGGAAGAAGAGAAATTTAATTCCAGTATTTATATTACCTTGGAAACCCTGAAATATCTGAAAAAGGGCGGCAGGATCACACCTGCTGCAGCTGCAATCGGTACCGTTTTGAATCTGAAGCCGGTGCTGCAGCTCCAGGGTGAGAAGCTGGATGCTTTTGCCAAGGTAAGAGGCAAGAAGCAGGCCAGACGTACTATGCTGAAGGCTATGAAGGCAGATTTTGAGGGACGCTTTGCACCGTTTGTCCAGAATGGAGAAATGTGTCTTCAGGCTGCTTACACAGGTAATCCGGAAGAGGCAGAAGAGTGGAAGCAGGAGATGCAGGAAACCTTTCCTGGTATGGAAATCCATATGGATCCGCTGTCACTTAGTGTGGCATGCCATATTGGATATGGTTCTCTTGCAATCGCATGTTCTAAGAAAGTGACTGCATAGAAGCTAAGAAATGGCTATAGTTTATAAACATTAGTTTTGGATGTCACATATAGATAGTAATTGAAAAGAATTGATTTTTTTAGAAAAGATTCCGAAATAGAATATATATTTTCGGAACGAATTCAGAAGAAAACAGAAGTATTCTCTCTGAGAAGAAAATTTAGGAGGATTTATGAAAAAACTTACAGACTACATGGCAGAAGAGCTTTCTGCAGCATTTGAAAAAGCAGGATACGATTCATCCTACGGTAAAGTAGGCGTTTCCAACCGTCCTGATCTTTGCGAATACCAGTGCAATGGTGCCATGGCGGGAGCTAAGGCTTATAAGAAAGCACCATTTATGATCGCAGATGACGTAGTGGGCAATCTGGCAGATTCCAAAGTATTTTCCATGAAAGAAATGGTAAAGCCCGGATTTATCAACCTGAAAGTCAGCGAAGAGTTTCTTGCAGATTATCTGAAAGAGATGGAGAAGGATGAGAAGCTTGGTGCAGACACAGCCCAAGAGCCGAAGACCATCGTAATCGATTACGGCGGACCGAATGTTGCCAAACCGCTTCATGTAGGTCATCTCCGTTCTGCAATTATTGGTGAAAGTATTAAGAGAATCGGTCGTTTCGTAGGCCATAAGGTGATTGGTGATGTTCATCTTGGTGACTGGGGACTTCAGATGGGACTGATCATTACAGAGCTGAAGCACAGACAGCCGGAGCTTGTATATTTTGATGACAGCTATACAGGTGAATATCCTGCAGAGGCACCTTTTACTATCAGTGAGCTTGAGGAGATTTATCCATGTGCAAGCGGCAAATCCAAGGAGGATGAGGCATACCGTCAGGAAGCACTGGAGGCAACTCATCTTCTTCAGCAGGGTAAGCCGGGGTACATGGCTCTCTGGAACCACATTATGAGTGTTTCTGTTACAGACCTTAAGAGAAACTATGCGAATCTGAACGTATCCTTTGATCTGTGGAAAAAAGAGTCTGATGCGCAGCCTTACATTCCGGACATGGTAGAGATGATGAAGGAAAAAGGCTTTGCATATGAGGATCAGGGAGCGCTTGTTGTAGACGTTAAAGAAGAGACCGATACCAAGGAAATCCCGCCATGTATGCTTCTGAAATCAGATGGAGCATCTCTTTATACTACTACAGACCTTGCCACAATTGTAGAGCGTATGAAGCTGTTCCAGCCAGATGAGATCCTTTACGTTGTTGACAAACGTCAGGAGCTTCATTTTATTCAGGTCTTCCGCTGCGCAAGAAAGACCGGTCTTGTGAAAGAAGACACAAGGCTTTCCTTCCTTGGCTTCGGTACTATGAATGGAAAAGATGGCAAACCGTTCAAAACAAGAGAGGGCGGTGTTATGCGCCTTGAGAACCTGATTGCCGATATTGATGAGGAAATGTTCACAAAGATCGTAGAGAACAGAAGTGTCCGTGATAAAGATGCAAGAGATACTGCTAAGATTGTAGGTCTGGCAGCGATTAAATATGGCGATCTTTCCAATCAGGCTACCAAGGATTATATTTTTGATGTAGACCGCTTCACCTCTTTCGAGGGAAATACAGGTCCGTACATCCTTTATACAATCGTTCGTATCAAATCCATCCTGAACCGTTATGTGGAAGCAGGCGGAAACCTTGAAGCAGGTGAGATACTTCCGGCATCTAACAGCAGTGAGAAAAACCTGATGCTTCAGCTCAGTGGATTTGGAAGCATGATCGAGAGTGCATTTGAGGAAAAAGCTCCGCATAAAATCTGTGCATATATTTATGAGGTTTCCAATGCATTCAACAGCTTTTATCATGAGACCAAGATCCTCAGCGAAGAGAATCAGGCGCAGAAGGAATCCTATATCCGTCTTCTGCAGCTGACCAAGAGAGTGCTTGAGACAAGTATTGATCTGCTTGGATTCGAGGCACCGGATAAGATGTAATAAAATAATAAGCAGATTATGAGGGGCTAGAGCGTGTTTGAAATATGCTATAGTCTGTGGTATGGAGCTGCGGCACTTTCTGGAAAAGCTGGAAGTGAGCGGCTCCTTTTTTGTATCGTTATGCTTTTTCAAACACGCTCTAAGGCAGAAAGGAAATGTCAGATGAAAGCGAAACATCATACAAATTTTCAGCCGGACAGGGTGTTTTCCTATTTTCTGAAAGAATGGAAAGTGCTTCTGGCAGTGACTATCTCCGGTTTGATTTATAATATCGGCCTTCTGGCAGGTCCCTGGTTTGAGGGGAAAATGACCGGCTGCCTGGTGGATATCCTGAAAGGGGCTGACCAGTTTTCGGATATGCTGGTTCTGGTACTGGGCTATGTGACCGCCATTGCAATTGTCCAGACTGCCAGATATATCAAGCGGTTTTATGTGCGGCGTTTTGCCAACAATGTAAATCGAAGAATGAAAGAAATCCTGTACGCCAGTCTGGTGCGGAAAAGTCGTGCAAGCCTTCGGGAAGAGGGCGAGGGAAGCATTATGACCAAGGCAATCCTGGATGTGGATGACTGCGTAGAGGGAATGCGCAAATTCACTACGGAGATTTTTGATACAGGGGTTGCCCTGGCTGCTTATGCCGGAATGCTTTTGTGGTATGATTTCAGGCTTGCCCTGCTTTGCATGATCTTTCCGCCGATTTCCTATATGACGGCGGAGAAGATGAAAAAGATGATCCAGAGAACTGGTGCTGCATACAAAGAGCAGTCAGGATATTTAAGTACAGCTATTCTGGAACGGGCAGAAAATGCTATTACATACCGTGTTTTTGGATGTGAAGAGGAGCGCCGAAAGGTATATGAAGAGAATCTTACTTCCTACGAAAAGTCAGCCATAAAGGCGAATATCTGGAATTCCATCATGCCTCCGCTGTACCGGATCATCTCCATGGCTGGTGTGCTGTTTATCCTGTATTTTGGGCAGAAAAATGTTCTGGGAACTGGCTGGAGCACATGGAACATTGCATCTTTTACCACTTTCCTGGCATGCTTTGTGAAGCTGTCAGTAAAATCTTCCAGTGCAGCGAAGCTGTTTAATGCGGTGCACAAGGCGCAGGTTTCCTGGAAGCGTATTAAGCCGCTTTTGACAAAGCAGGAAGAAATTCCAAAGAGTGAGAAAAATGTGTCTGGAATTCTGGAAAATGGGAAAGTGGAAAAGATCGAAAATGTGTCTGCTAAACATGCAGAAGAAACATTGTCGCAGAAGGAACTATCTCAGCTAGAGATAGCCCAGTCAGAAATTCGTTACAGGAACGTAAAACAATTGCAGGTCCGTCATCTGAATTTTGCTTATCCGGATGGGAAACAGATTCTGAAGGATATTTCCTTCAAGGCTGAAAAAGGGCAGATAATCGGAATTACCGGACCAGTGGCCTGCGGAAAGTCTACTTTGGGAAAAGTATTTTTGTGCGAGTATCCATATGAAGGTCAGATTCTTGTGGATGGCAAAGAGCTTCAGAATATGCCCCAATCCTGGCAGACGAATATCATAGGCTATCTTGGTCATGATCCGGAGCTGTTTAACGACAGCGTGGAAAACAATGTGCTTATGGGTGAACAGAAAAAGACAGAGGATTTCCTGAAAATGGTTTGCATGGCAGAAGAAGTAAATGAGATGGATGATGGTTTACAGACTCTGGTAGGAAATGGTGGCGTACGTCTTTCGGGCGGACAGGGAAAACGTCTGGCTCTTGCAAGAACTCTTTGCCACAAAAAGCCAGTTCTGGTTCTGGATGATCCTTTTTCGGCTTTGGATAAGAGCACCGAGAGACAGATTTTTGCCAATTTGAAAGCACAGGCGAAAGAGAATATTGTGCTGCTGATTTCCCACCGTCTGTATCTGTTTCCGCAGATGAATCAGATCATCTGGATGGAAGATGGAAAAACAGTGGTGGGTACGCATGAAGAATTACTTGTGAAGGTACCGGAGTATAAGAAATTATTTACTGAGGAAGGAGGTGCAGAGAGTGAAGACAGACAGAAATAAGAACAACGTGAAATCAGAAGAAAATATGATTTTGGAAAAGAGCAGAAGGTCAGATGCAAATGTTTTTCCGGTAGAAAACAAGGGAAAAGGGAAAATTGCAAAAGCGAAAAAAAGACAGGTAAAAGGTGTGATCTGGAAAACAGTTCTGCAGCAGAAATGGCTGTCTATGGGTATTGTCTTTGCTGTAGCAGGCGCAGTGGTAACGGCTCTTATCCCGCCGCTGATCCTGGCAAAAATCGTAGATACAGTCACAACGGGAAAAGCCGTGACATTCTGGGTGATTTTCCTTTATTTTGCAATGCTTGCACTTACCGGATTCATGGAATCTGCCAGGGAAGGTCTGCTTACCGTATTTGGGCAGAAAATCACACATGCACTTAGAAGCAGCCTTATGGAAAAATTCATATGCCTTACTTCTGACAAACTGACAGGGCTGGAACCTGGAACTCTGGCTTCACGCTTTGTTGGTGATGTAGATACTGTGGAAAATCTTTTTACCTCAGGGATCATCAGTATGTTTGCTGACGCCTGCAAGATTATCAGTATTCTGGTGGTGATCTGGTTTGAAAATAAGGGTCTCGCTGTGGTGCTTCTTGTAATACTGCCATTTCTTTTCTGGTTTACCAGACATGTGCAGAAAAACATGCTGGCAGCCCAGATCGAAAACCGTAAGGCTGTGGGAAGAGCCTCTGGACATGTGCCGGAAACCCTTCATAATATCCGTACCATCCATTGCCTTGGCAGGGAAAAATATATGGAAGAGCGTTACGACACTTACATCGGTGAAAGTTACCAGGCAATGGAGAGAACCAATTTTTATGATGCAGTATATTCACCGGTGATCTTGATTTTAAATGCAGTCGTGGTTGCAGCTGTGATGCTGCTTTCAGCATCTGGAAATAAGATGGTGCTCACGTTTTTTGGAATGTCTGCGGGAACTGCAGTGGCTGTGATCAACTATATTTCACAGATTTTTTCGCCGGTGGAAAGTCTTGGAATGGAGATTCAGACCATCCAGTCCGCGGTAGCTGGAATCCATAGGATTAATGAATTCTTTGGGCTGGAGGAGAAAGAAAATGGCGCACAGGAGAATGGAGATACCGAGAAAACCTGGAATAATCCGGCAACAAAAATAGAAGAAAACAGAAATGAAAAGATTAGCCGAAAGGAAGCGATGGCTGATATGGAAGAAAGGCACAGACTGGGAGCTTCTGACAGTAATAGTTTGCCGTTTGTAGAATTCCAGAATGTAACCTTCGGCTATGATGAGCATGTGGTGCTGGAAAATCTGAATTTCAAGGTGATGGATACCGACCAGGTAACTCTTCTTGGACGAACTGGTGCAGGAAAAAGTACTATATTAAAACTCCTTCTTGGGCTTTATGAACCTGATCAGGGACATGTGCTGATCCACGGCATTCTGGCAACCGCTGTGAAAGCAGGAGACAGACGTAAACTTTTCGGTTATGTAGAGCAGACCTTTCACATGGTACCTGGAACGGTGCGCGACCAGATTACATTATATGATGACCGGATCTCGGATCGTCAGGTAAAGGCTGTTGCAGAGCTTACAGGTTTAAAAGAGGCGATTGAGAGTCTGGAAAATGGTTACGATACTTATTGCACCCCGGAGATTTTTTCCCAGGGACAGTGGCAGTTGTTATCCATCGCCAGGGCTGCAGTGGCAGAGCCCCAAATGCTTCTTCTGGATGAAATCACTGCAAACCTGGATGCGGAGACAGAGAAAGCTGTTCTGGCCGCATTGAAACGTGTGGCAAAGGATCGTACCGTTATTTCCATTTCACACAGAACGTCCGCAGAACTGGGAAGGACGATTCAGATTTAATCTGAGATTGTGAAAAGCACTTATAAAATTTTTATAAAGTGCTTTTCACAGTGGACTTTAAATGTTATAATTCTAATTACATTCTTAAATGTCTGATTCGAAGCTTTTTCAATCGCGTTTCGGAATAGCGGACATTTCATAATCACTAATTTTTTATCTTATTTATATTTATCATTTGCCGGAGATCGCCGACAGTATTCACTTAATTTATGCAGACAACGAGCTAGAGCCTGTTTGAAAAATCATTCCCGCAATCTGCACGCCCCACTTTGCGGGAGATTTCACCCGAATTCGGTTGCCGTAGCCCGCTACGGCGCCCTCATCCGGGCGAAATCTCCCACAAATTGTGACGCACATCTTGCAGAAAGCCTTTTTCAAACACGCTCTAAAGCCTGTGCTTGCGTCAGACCTTGAAGCGTGTTTTGTCTCATTTTTGTTATTGAAAATAGTTACATGTTTTTATGAAAAAGAGGTGATTATCATCAATCTTACAGGTATGATCTTGAAAATGCGTTACTGTATCCTGGAGCAGGTGGGCGCAGGCGGGGAGGGGCATTTGTACCTTGCCAGGGATATGGAGCTTGGAAATTACTGGGCAGTAAAAGAACTTCCCCTTGAGAAAAAGCGTGAAGCCAGACTGCTGCGGCTTCTGGAACATCCATCCATTCCACGGATGGTAGATTATGTGGAAAATGGAAATCACTGTTATCTGATCATGGAATATATTCGTGGAAAGTCCCTTGGACAGATGTTAAAGGAGGGACATGTTTTTGCAGCGGATGAGCTTCTTTCCTACGGAGACACTGTGCTTGCAGTTCTGGAATATCTTCATGGGCAAAAGCCGCCGGTATATTATGGGGACTTGAAACCGGATAATCTTATGCTTTCAGATTCGGGCAAATTGTATCTGGTGGATTTTGGGAGCGCGGTGTTTGGATTTGGAGAAAATCAGCGGATCTGTATGGGAACAGAAGGCTTTGCAGCTCCAGAACAATATGAGGGAAAAGTAAACAGCTCCAGTGATCTTTATGCTTTGGGAAAAACATTACAGGCGCTGGCAGGAAAAAACTGGTTATCTGTTTTGTGGAAAGTTCCGGGATTTGCTTTGTTTCTCTATAAATGTACCCGGCCTCAGGGGAAAAGACGATTTGATAATGCGGCACAGGCAAGAAAAATGCTTTCTGGTATAGGAAAAAGAAAAGGGCTTGCCAGAAAAAATGCAGCGGTGGTGATTGGAACTACGGGGATTTTGCTGGCTGCAGGTGTATTTCTTGCAGGATCAGAGCAGCAGGCAGCTTTCGAAAGTGCATTGGCAGAAGTAACGAAAGGATATTACGAGATAGAGGAAAATGAGTCTTCTTCGTTGTCAAAGAAATTTGCAGCAGAAGCGGATAAAAAAAGTACAGACAAAGAAGCAGATAAATTTCTTCTTAAAAAATGCGAGCATGCAGAAAGTGCTTTGCAAAAACTGCAAAAAGAATATACGAAAGATGAAGAGCAGAGAAAATTGCTTTTATTATTGGCGGTAAATGCGGAACTTCAGAAAGAGTGGGAACGGGCCGCCGTGTATTATGAGCAGCTGCTTTTGTATGCGCCGGAATTTGCAGAAGGGTATGGGAAATATGGACTGTTCCTTTTGCGAAGAGGTCAGAAGAATTCCAGCAGGAGACTTTATGTTTTATACAGAAGCAGTAAGGCAGATGGGACGGATTGTAAGAGCGTTGAAATCTGGGAAAAACAGATGGAAAGTGAAACAGGTGAGGGAAAATGAAAAGATGGAGAAGCATAAGGAGAAAAATTGCGAAAAATTCAAATCGAAGAGGTATATATTCGCACAGCATCTGGAATAACTTTCGGAAACCTGGAATTTATCTGATGGTGACAGTGATTTTACTTATTACCAAAGTTGGTATACTTTACACTTATGGTGGGGAATTTGGAGGATTTGATATCGATATTGGTGCTGATGAAGGTATATTTGATAATTGGGAGGAGGCTGAAGGAAATCAGGAAACTACGGAGCCAGAGCAGAAAGAAAATGGGGGCAGTAATGGTAATGAGAGTAATAACAACCGCAATAGTGACAGCGCGAATGGCGGTACTAGCAGTAATGACATAGAAAATGACGGTAATAATAACAGTCATAATAGCGGCAGCAGTAACGATAACAACAGCGGGAATAATAACAATAATAATAGCAACGCAGGAGCTGGCTTGTCGAAAACAGAGAACGGTGACAACACAGGTGATGAGGAGGGCTGGGAAAAACCTCAAGCTGCGGGTGCTGAGAGAAGACCAAAAGAAAACAAGAAAGAAATAAAGAAAGAAAACAGTGTCACGGCAGCCTCACCGGCAAACAAAAACGCAGAGAATAAGAAAACGAATATAAATGCAGACAACATTGACAATGGAACTGAGTCTAAAAGCAATACTACAAAAAAGACTCCCCGTGTAGAGAAGAATAGAGCAAAAAGCAAAGAAGAAAAGTCAGAAGATACCGCAGCAGATGAAAATATAAGTGAAAGCAGGATTACTGCCAGAGAAACAAAGAATACTGATCGGAAAAAAGAGAATAGGGCCAAAGCAAAAATTACGGAAAGTTCCAAAAAAGAAAATACCAGTGAGTACTTGAAGCTCACGGGGGCCGGCACGGTTTTTACAGCAGTCGGAATGGCAAAGACATCTCATGGACTTGGATTCTATAACAGAAATGATGAAAATAGAGAAAAAAATGAAAACATAAATAAAAACAATAACATAAATGATAATGAAAATGGCACAATACGTTTTGTACACGAAGAAACAGTCCCTGTAAATGAATATCCTGAAATACAAGTTATAAGAACTACCGGTGAGCAGGATGTTACAATTCTGTCTTTGAACCTAAATGGTGATGAGATTTTCTGGCACCAGAAGGGGGATACCCTTATATTTGACCAGCCGATTACAGCGAAGGAAAATACTGTGAAGGTGATTGCTGTAATAGATGGGAGAAGAATTGTGCATATGCCTATATGGGAGTTTTGAAAGTGTGCATCAATTGTTACTGGTCATGGAGTGAATGGTAACCATTAACTAAGATTTTGCCATCTGGACGTTATAAAGAAATGATGTTATAATTAACACCCATATAGCGAAAGACTTGAAAAATCAATGACAAAAATTACATGACGGTACAGGAGGCAAAACACAGATGTACAAAGCTATTTTATTTGATCTGGACGGAACTCTCACCGATTCCGGGGAGGGAATTACCAAATCCGTACAATATGCTCTGGAGAAGGTAGGAAAACCAGAACCAGATCTTCAGAAGCTGCGCGTTTTTGTGGGACCGCCCCTTTTGGAGCAGTTTCAGGAATATGCGGGAATTGACGAAGAAACGGCAAGAAAGGCAGTTGAGATTTACAGAGAACGATATGCGCCGGTGGGAATTTATGAGAATGAACTGTATCCCGGCATTCCGGAAATGTTATCCGGACTGAAACAAAGAGGATACAAACTTGCCATTGCATCTTCCAAACCAGAGAATTTTGTGAAGCTTGTTGCGGAATATTTCCATATTGATTCTTATTTTGACGAGATGGTTGGAAGTGAGCCTGAGGGTAGACGAACCAATAAGACAGAGGTGATCGAGGAAACTCTGAAGCGGCTGGGACTTTCTGAACACCGTGACCAGGTGATCATGGTGGGTGATAAAGAGCATGATGTATTTGGGGCAAGACGCGCCGGATTGGAATGCATTGCAGTTTCCTATGGGTACGGAACCGAAGAAGAACTGAAAAATGCCCATCCTTTTAAAATTGTGAATTCGGCAGAGGAAATACTGGATTTTTTCGCCTGAGCCCCAGAAGAAAACAGAAAATGCCGGTTTTGGCATGGAAGTGTCTGTATCCGGTGGGAATCCATTTTGTGCTTTCCCAGCTTGTCTCCTATCTGGGACTATATTTTCTAGTGCAGCGGACTGGCGAAGATATGAGTGCATATTACCAGCATGTGCTTATGCTGACTGGTCTGACAGGGATTCTGGCTGCAGTTCCCTGCATATTGTTGTATCGGGGCGATTTTTCAAGAAGAAAAGAAACCGGGATATTATATCCTGCAGCTGATCGTCACCTTCCTGTTCCTGAAATCCTGGGGTTTCTTGTAATTGGCGCATTTCTTGGTCAATATGGAAACATTCTGGTAGGTCTTTTTCAGCAATATTTGAATCCGGAAGCTTATCAGGAAACCCAGTCCCTGATTTCCGAGGGGAAAAGTATCTGGAGCCTGATTTTCTGGATGGGGATTGCAGCACCTTTTGCAGAAGAGGTTATTTTCCGCTGGCTGGTATTTCTTCGTATGAGAGATAATATGCGCGTGATCACAGCTGCACTGTTTTCAGGACTGACATTTGGAATTTACCATATGAATCTGCTCCAGGGAGTGTATGCAACTATTATGGGATTGCTTTTCGCATTGATCCTGGAATGGAGAGGAAATCTGTTTGCCAGTGTATTTCTTCATATGGGGGCAAATATCTGGAGCCTGCTGGTCAGTGATGTGATGCTGTACATGCTGGATCATACAGGAGCCACATCCGTAATTGCACTGAATCTGTTTCTTGTTTTTGCAGGAACTTATGGTATCTGGAGATGCTATAAGAATTACCAGAAACGAGGGTGTACGAGGCTGATATAAAATATAATCGCAAATATATTAAGAAAAATAGAAGACCTTCTTACAAAATCCTGGAAAAACAGGGGAGATTGTGAGAAGGTTTTTTGTTGGCGCATTCCACTTTATAAATATTTAAGAATTTCCCGTCTTGAATTTAAAGTACACATATGCTATCTTAAGTGTATTAAACGTATTAATACACTTAGAAAGGAGGAGGCCTGTCTATGATCGTTTTAGATTATCAGGACAGAAGGCCACTGTACGAGCAGGTGGAGGAGAAATTCCGGAACCTGATCCTGAAGGGAGTACTGGAGCCAGGCTCCAGAATGCCCTCTGTGCGGCAGCTGGCCATGGAATTATCGATCAACCCCAACACCATCCAGCGAGCCTACATGCAGCTTGAACAGGAGGGACTGATCTACCCGGTTAAAGGAACAGGAAATTTTATCGCAGACAGTGAAGAAGTGCGTAAGCTTAGCAAAGCTTCCTATACAAAAGAACTAAAAGCCATGATTCAGAAGGGAAAGGCTATGGGAATGAATGAGGAAGAGCTGATCTATATTATCGGGGAGTGTTACAAGGAGGAGAAGCCATGATAGAAGTCAAAGAATGCAGTAAGGCGTTTGGCACTGTCAAAGCGGTCAATAAAGCAACTCTGGATGTTGGGGTGCGGGAAGTGTTTGGTCTTGTGGGCAGTAACGGCGCCGGGAAAAGCACCCTGCTTCGGATGATGGCTGGAATTATAAGGCCAGATGAAGGGGAAATCCAGATTGACGGTATGCCAGTGTATGAAAATGAAGAAGCAAAGAAACTGTTTTTCTATATCTCAGATGACAGTTATTTTCCGGCAAATTATACAGCAATGGATCTGGTGCGCTTTTACCGGAACTTCTATCCTCAGTTTCGAACCAGGTTTTTTCATGAACTGATGGAACAATTCCATCTGGAAGAAAATCGCAGAATTGCAACTTTTTCCAAAGGTATGAAAAAACAGGTTCTGGTAATCATCGGTGTGTGCGCGGCAACGAAATATCTGTTTTGCGATGAGACCTTTGATGGACTTGATCCGGTAATGCGTCAGGCAGTAAAGAGCCTGTTTGCGTCGGAGATTATGAACCGGGAATTTACTCCTGTGATCGCGTCTCACAATCTGCGCGAACTGGAGGATATCTGCGACCATGTCGGGCTTTTGCATAAAGGGGGGATTCTTCTTTCCAAAGATCTGGAAGACATGAAATTTCACATTCACAAGATACAGTGTGTGCTTAGCGGAAGACAGCAGGAAAAAGAACTGGAAAAGGAACTTCAGGTTTTGAAGGTGCAGCATCAGGGGTCTCTTCTTATGATAACAGCCCGGGGAACCAGAAGTGAGATCATAGAGAAGATCCAGGCCAAAAATCCTCTCTTTATGGAGGTGCTTCCTCTGACCCTGGAGGAAATTTTTATCAGTGAAACGGAGGTGGCAGGCTATGAAATCAAAAATTTATTCTAGCAGATATATGAAGGTGTCATCAAAAGGCATGATGTGGATTCCGGCTTTTGTGACCATCGGATTTCTTCTGGCATTTCCGGTGGCAGAGCTGATCATGCTGGGAAACTGGTTTGGAATGGGATACACCACCAGTGAGATCAATGCACTTTATGCAAATCTGTGGCAGGATGGATTTATGCTCACCGGACTTGCAGTTGCGGCAACTGCAGCATTGTTTAACGGAATCAGCCAGTTCTGGTATCTTTATTCACCGCGGAAAATTGATTTCTATCACAGTCTTCCGGTGAAACGAAGCAGAATGTTCTGGCATAAGACTTTGCAGTCCCTTTTGTATTATTTGCTTCCATATCTGGCAATGGAATTTTTCTCCGTCTGCATCGGGGCAATGAGGGGATTTTTCAGCCTTCATCTTATGAAACTGGCATTTTTGATGATGGTATTTCATTTGCTTTTATATCTGCTTTTGTATTTTTCGGTTGTGTTTGTAATCTGCATTACCGGCCATCTGCTTATGGGAGCTCTTCTGCTTATTGCAGTGGCTGCTTATGGACCGGTGCTTTCTGTTACTCTGCAGTTTTACGAAAAAGTCTTTTATTATACCAGCAGTGTAGGTGTCTATGGCTTTATAAAAGGCTTGAGAGAAATGGCGTCACCAGTCATCCTTGCCTACACCTTTGTGGGAAAATATGCAGAAGGAAATTATGGTGGCATTCTGGGAATTGTGCTTCTGGTGACAATCGCTTTTGGCGTTCTTGGATATTATGCATTTGTAAACAGAAAATCCGAAAGAACCGGTATGGCCTTTGTTTTTCCATGGGTTGGCACAATCATAAGATTTATGATTGTGGTTCCCGGAGGACTTGGAATCGGACTTATTTTCTATATGCTTCCAAGTGACAATTCCAGAATTGTATGGTGGATTTTCGGATTGATTTTTGGAACCCTTTTTTCAGGTGGGATAATGGGAATTATTTATTACAGGGATTTCCGGAAATTTTTCTCCAATAAAATACAGTTTGTGGTAAGCGGGGCCTGTGTAGCATTTGTGGCCTGTATGTTCTTATTTGACCTGACTGGATACGACAACTATATCCCTTCTTATGATAAAATCGAAAATATTGCAGCTGAATTTACGGATGGCGGTGGATGGGAGAATACTTATAGCGTTGAAATAAATGAAGATGGCAAGATTTCCACACAGGATTCCGGATATTATAGGAATGGAGATCTTCTGGGCAATAATCTGGGCATTAGTCCTGATATTTATGCATGTGTGGAGCAGATTGTGAAGGAAAACAAGGTTATATGCCGATCCCTTTCAGAAGATAGTGACAACAGAGCGCTGTGGAACGGCGATATATGGGATTCTTCTAACGATACATCAAGACTTCAGATGCGTTATGACCTGAAATCCGGAAAAACTGTTTATCGCTCTTATATGGTCAGCACAGAGAATCAGAAGAACTTGTATAAAGAGGGATATGCGGAGGGAACCTTAAAGTCTGAGCGCTATTCCATTTTAAAGCTGGATGATAAATATGTGGATGAGGTGCGCTGTGATTTTATTACAGGAGAATCTATTTCCCTTTTCCAGGACAATAAGGCAAAGAGACAGCTGTTGGTGGATGCATTTCGTCAGGATGTAGAGGAGGCGGATCCGGAAGTGCTGACCGGAGAGCCATGTGCAAGCCTGAACATTGAGTATTCCGGAGTACCATCTGCAGAATCAGTTGATGCCATGGTGCCTGGCAGAACCGGAGACTATTATTTTTCCGCATGCTTTTATGTATTCCCGCAGTTCAAAAGGACAGTTGGAATTTTGAAGGAAACAGGGTATCCTGTCTCTATGGAGGATGTGAAGCTGAGCGCTGTGGAAGTGGAATATTATATGAATGAGGAGCACAATGAATATTCTTCTCCTGTAGTTTACGATCAACCGGAACAGCTGGAAGAACTGAAAAAGGTTCTGAGATGTTACCAGATGGTGCCATTCTGGGAAAAAAGGGAAGCTGATAAATGGGCCAGCCTGAAGGTTGTGATTGACGGAGTGGAATCAGAGGCAGCGTGGTCCATAATGGCGAAGGATGTTCCGGAATTTATGAAAGAGGATTCACAGCGGGCATTATCCTTTGAGGTTTTTGAAAAGGAATAAAGAAGGAGAGCTACTATAAAGAATGGGAAAAGCAGTGAGACTGGACAGATTTCTGGCGGATTCAGGAGCAGGTACGAGAACGGAAGTGAAGAAGCTGATCCAGAAAGGAATGGTTCAGGTAAATGGTGAGAAAGCGAAAAAACCGGAACTGAAAATAGATCCGGAGACGGACGTGGTAGAATTTGGCGGAGAGCATATTGGAGCAAGGGCAGAGTTTGTGTACTATCTTTTGCACAAGCCTGCCGGATATGTAAGTGCCACAGAAGATACCAGGGAAAAGACAGTTCTGGAACTGGTGCCAAAGGATGGCAGGCGGAATCTTTTTCCTGTAGGACGTCTGGATAAGGATACGGAAGGCCTGCTTCTTATTACAGATGACGGCCAGCTGGCCCACCAGCTGCTTTCTCCGAAGAAACATGTGGATAAGACGTATTTCGCGGTGACAGAAGGAAAAGTGGTGCCGGAGGATATAGAGAAGATACGGTTAGGTGTGGATATTGGAGATGAGGAGCCGACCTTGCCGGGGAAGTTGGAGATTCTCAGAACATGGGAAGAGAATGTTGACCGTAAAAATATCGAAGGTGAATCAGGAGCAGTGATAGCCAATTCAAATGCTGCAGGACATAAGGCAGATCCGGAGGGCAGCATCTGGTGTTCTGAAATTCTTCTGACAATCCACGAGGGTCGTTTTCATCAGGTGAAGCGAATGATGGAAGCTGTTGGAAAGAAAGTAATTTATCTGAAACGGATTTCTATGGGGTCGCTGACTTTGCCAGATGACCTGCTGAAAGGCCAGGCCAGGGAACTGACGCCTGATGAACTGTCGGCTCTGAAATGCTAAAACTCCTAAAAGGATATGTCTGTTTACGCAGATATTGTTGAATATGAAAGTCAGCTGCTTTGCAGCTGCCGACCGTATTCGTAATTCGGGCTATCGTCCTACTTACTCATACGGTATAGTCCGCCCGATATCCATGAATTCGCTCATGCAAGCCCGGCTCATTCATGGCTGTCGTCTGGGACTTTCACTGTAAAATAGCGGAAAAATTAGCGGAAAAATTTGCAAAAACCCTCTTTACACGGAGGGTTTTGTCATGTTATAATGCAAAAGTTGTAAACCATCAAACACGCATGGAGATTCCCAGGATGGTGCCCTGCGGTGTGAGGCTGGGTCCGAGAGGAAAAGGATCCATGCGGAAGAATTTAACCAAAAGGAGAAAAAGACATGAGCGTTATTTCAATGAAACAGCTTTTAGAGGCAGGTGTTCATTTCGGACATCAGACAAGAAGATGGAACCCTAAAATGGCTCCATACATCTACACAGAGAGAAATGGTATCTACATCATCGACTTACAGCAGTCTGTAGGAATGGTTGACGATGCTTATAATGCAATCGCTGATATCGTAGCTAACGGCGGAAATATCCTTTTCGTTGGTACTAAGAAACAGGCTCAGGACGCTATCAAGACAGAGGCTGAGCGTTGCGGACAGTTCTATGTAAATGAGAGATGGTTAGGCGGTATGCTTACCAACTTCAAGACTATCCAGAGCCGTATTGCGAAACTGAAAGAGATCGAGACCATGGAGTCTGATGGAACATTCGATGTTCTGCCTAAGAAAGAAGTTATCGCTTTAAGAAAAGAATTAGATAAACTTCAGAAGAACCTTGGCGGTATCAAAGAAATGAAGAGACTTCCAGATGCTATCTTCGTAGTAGATCCTAAGAAGGAAAAAATCTGCATTCAGGAAGCTCATACACTGGGAATTCCGCTTATCGGAATCTGCGATACTAACTGTGACCCAGAAGAACTGGATTACGTAATCCCGGGTAACGATGACGCTATCCGTGCTGTAAAACTGATCGTTTCCAAGATGGCTGACGCAGTTATCGAAGCAAACCAGGGACAGACAGACGCTGAGGGAGAAATCCAGGCTGAGTCTGAAGAGTTCGCTACAGAGGAATAATTTGTGAAAATTCTGGACGTCAGCTGTGAATGAGCTATGCCTGCATAGGCATATCCACAGCTGACGGACAGGTCCTTACAACACACTATCAATCAGGAGGAAATGAAAATGGCTATTACAGCAGCACAGGTAAAAGAGTTAAGAGAGATGACCGGCGCTGGTATGATGGACTGTAAGAAAGCTCTTACAGCTACAGAAGGCGATATGGATAAAGCAGTAGAGTTCCTTCGCGAGAAAGGTCTTGCTACCGCTCAGAAGAAAGCAAACCGTGTTGCAGCAGAGGGTCTTTGCAAGACACTTGTTGCTGACGATGCTAAGAACGCAGTTGTTGTTGAGGTTAACTCCGAGACAGACTTCGTTGCTAAGAACGAGAAATTCCAGCAGTATGTTGCAGATGTTGCAGCTCAGGCTCTGACAACTACAGCAGCTGATATCGATGCTTTCCTTGCAGAGGCATGGGCACTTGATACCACTAAGACTGTTAAAGAAGCTCTTGCAGCTCAGATCGCAGTTATCGGTGAGAACATGAACATCCGTAGATTCGCTCAGATGAAAGAGGAGAACGGTTTCGTTGCTTCCTACACACATATGGGCGGAAAGATCGGCGTTCTTGTTGACGTTGAGACAGATGTTGTAAACGACGCTGTTAAAGAGATGGCTAAGAACGTTGCAATGCAGGTTGCAGCTCTGAAACCTCTTTACACAAGCGACAGCGAAGTAAGTGCTGAGTATATCGAGCATGAGAAAGAAATCCTTATGGCTCAGATCCAGAACGATCCTAAGGAATCCCAGAAACCGGAGAAGGTTATTCAGGGAATGATCACAGGACGTATCAAGAAAGAGCTTAAAGAGATCTGCCTTCTTGACCAGATTTACGTAAAAGCAGAAGACGGAAAACAGTCCGTTGGAAACTACGTAGCACAGGTTGCTAAAGAAAACGGCGCTAAGATCACAATCAAAGGCTTCGTTCGTTACGAGACCGGAGACGGAATCGAGAAGAAAGAAGAGAACTTTGCTGAGGAAGTTGCAAAGCAGATGGGTAAATAATCCATTAACTTAAGTTTTCTTTCTATTATTTTAATAAGTCTGAATTTAAGTATTTAAAGGCCCTGAAAGCCTTATAAACACTACGTTTCACAGTGATTATAAGGTTTTCGGGGCTTTTTTCTATATTTTTCTAAAAAAGTCCTAAATACCGCCAAGCATCGCTGGAAATCACCAAGAATCTCCAAAAATTGAGTATTGAGTAAGGAAAAACTGAGTAAAAGCAAAGGCTTGCAATCTTCAGCGAAGTTACTCAAATTATCAGCGGTTTCATCAGATCGCCATAATTTTCAAAAATCAAATTATAAACTTAAAAACTAATTGCATAAGGAGGAAATCAATATGGCAAGTACAGCGATAGGCGCAGCTGGCGAGGATGCTCGCACAATAACTTTTATGAGCAAAGAACATAAGGAATTCTATTTGGAATATCTGCCTAAATGCAGATGGAAAGACGTATATCATGAAGCATTGGTATATTGTCTTGGAATTGACAGAGATACACGAAAACACGTTAACAAAATTTATGATTTTAAAAATGGCAGTGTGAAGCCAGAATGTCTGCAGGAAGGTGGAGGAAAGACCACTACCACTATCAATCTTGGAGTAGTGTTCCGATTACTTAGCCAATTATGTTGTAACATCGGAATGATTAAAACGCATTGCCATGAAAAGAAAATGGTTTTATTATAATGATATAGATTTTATGTGTGAAAATAATTCTATATTTTTTATTAACTCCATCGTAACTCCATATATCTAATGTATAATTACAGGAAATATTAAAAAGAAATTGTGGGGAGTGATTTTATGTATCGAATATTGGTTGTTGAAGATGAGGATGACATTCAGAAAATATTAGAAAACTATTTGATAGATCAAGGATATGCAGTTACACTGGCGTATGATGGTGTGGATGGGATTGCAAAATTTCACAATGGCGAGTTTGATCTTGTGCTGTTGGATGTTATGATGCCAAAGATAGACGGTTTTGGAGTATGTGAATTAATCCGTAGAGAATCGAATGTACCAATTATCATGCTTACGGCATTAGATGAAGAAGCGTATCAGATCAAAGGCTTTGATATGAATGCAGATGATTATGTCACCAAGCCGTTTTCTATACCCATTTTATTGAGAAAAATTGCAGCAATCTTGAGAAGGACACAAAGAGAAGATGAATTGCAGGTGATTTCTTATAAAACGTTAAGCGTGGATGTGAAGGGGCATCATGTTTATATTAGTAAAGCAGAAAAGGGAGAACAGATAGAGGTTGAATTAACACAGAAAGAATTTGAAATGCTATATGTTCTGCTGATTAACAAAGGAATCGTTTTGACACGCCAGAAACTTCTAAATATGGTATGGGGAGAAGATTATTATGGGGAAGAGCGAATTGTGGATACACATATTAAGAATATCCGCAAAAAGCTGGGAGTAAATCTGATTAGTACAATAAGAGGGGTGGGATACCGGATTGATAAAGAGAATTAAAAACAGTCTGACCATAAAAATTTGCACACTGATTGCTGTCTTACTGGCAGTATCCAGTGGAATTACATATGCGGTAATTGTAGGATTCCTTCCAACCTATTATAGTAAACAGCTACAGAAGGATATTGATTCGGTTTCACAGGAAATGATTGAAACCATTCATTCTTATGAAACGATTAATGAAGCTTCTTATGCCATTGAATTGTTTGAAGCAGGTTCGAAAGTTTCAGTCGTGATTTTGGATGAACAGGGAAATAGGATATGGCCGGCTGAGAGTACAGCCGTGACAGAAGATGTATTGGATAATGGTGTGGTAGAGCAGGGTTATATGGGTGATATGATATTGACACACGAAAATAGCGCAGAGCAAACCACTATCGTACAGGAAGAAAATGCGGCCTATGAAGAGGGAGTAATCGGCCAGGCGGACGTCGTAACAGAGGATGTCGTCCAACAGGCTGATGGAATTGCAGAAGTCGGAGATAATTCAGCAGTGAAACGGTACAGCGTTACAGTGGGTGGAGAAACATATACAATGATTGTTTCTGGGGGAATGCAGCCAGTCAATCAGGCTCTTGAAATATTATATCAGATACTGCCGTATATCCTTGGAATCGCTATTGTAGTTTCCATATTGTTTGCACTGGGGGCATCCCTTTATTTGACATTTCCGATCGTTAGGTTAAGTCAACTGGCTCAAAATATGGCTGCGCTTGATTTTGACAGTTCCTATCAGGGGAAAAGAACAGATGAAGTAGGAGTATTAGGGGAAAGCTTGAATGAGCTTTCCAAAAACCTCTCACGAGCATTGGAAGAACTGAAGAGTGCAAATGAAAAGCTTAAGTCAGATATCGAAATGGAACGCAAGATAGAGAAAAAGAGAATTGCATTTTTTTCAGCAGTGTCCCATGAACTGAAAACACCGATTACAATATTGAAAGGGCACTTGTCCGGAATGCTGCAGGGAGTAGGGGAATACAGGGACAGAAATTACTATTTGCAGCGGTCACTGGAAACCACAGAAAAAATGGAAGACATGGTAAAGGAACTTCTGACTGTTTCACGGATCGAGAATAACAAATTTATTACACAAAAGACCGATATAGCAGAACAGCTCCGCTTGCAGATTGCTGATATGGCTGAACTGATAGAAAATAAAAAACTGGAACTGCAAGTGGAGATCCCAGAACATTTGTATGCAGATGTGAATCCGGTGATGATGGACAAAGTTTTTTCTAACCTTCTGCTTAATGCCATCCGTTATACGCCGGAAGAAAAAGGAAATCATATCAGAGTTTTGCTGAAACCGGGAACAGATACCGAGACGGTATATTGCCAGATTGAAAATACCGGGGTGTTTATTCCGGAAGAAGCATTAGTCCATTTGTTTGAAGCATTTTATCGTATGGAACAGTCCCGTAACCGCCAGACCGGTGGAAGCGGATTGGGTCTTTATATTGTAAAAATGATCTTGGACCAGCATGGAGCAAGCTATCGTATGGGTAATACATGTGATGGGGTTTGTTTTTCCTTTTCTCTATAAATCACACACGAATCACATATAAACTCCAATTACATTACAAAATTCAATGGTATGGTATGGACATAATAAAAAATGTAAAGGAGTTGGATGTACAATGAAAAGAAAAATTGCAGCTTTATTAATGGGAACTACCTTATCTGTGGCAGTATGCGGCTACAGTGTGCAGGCAATGACTTACGGATATGATATGGGAGGAAAGGTATTTATCTCCGAAGATTCTTCATCTTCCAATCTGACAGAGGAAGAAAAGGAAAAATTATCCGACTGGCATAAGGAAGAAATGCGTAATGAACTTGCTTATCTTGAATGCTACGGTGTTACTTATGATGCAGACAGTGATACACTGTATTATCAGGGGAAAACCGTAAGATGGCTGATTGACCGACAGCTTGAGGATACTTATAAGTCGATCCAGATGCCGGAAGGTGAAATTGATGTCTATACGGTAAGGGAAGACGATTACAGATTAACGGGCGTTCGGATTGCTACACAGGAAGAATATGACCAGCGGACAAAGGAAATGGAAGCAGCGGCTGGAAAAGAATCATCTTATGTACAAGAAGCTGTGGATACAGAAACGGGAAGTAGTATTCATATGTTTGCTTACGATGAGGAAACAGTAACGGAAGCCAATGATGGGTCAGCGACGGAAACAGCAGTAGTGACAGAAGATGTGGTGTCAAATTATGCGGAACAGAAGGATACAGTTGAAAATGCAGTGGAAACAGCAGAGGGTACCTGTGTAGTAGGAGATAATCTTAATTCAGAAATAAAGATTCAGGAATATAAGCAGAATGGCATAGACCTCGATTCTGCGACAGGTAGCTGGATGTGGCATGGAAAAGAAGTTCATTTACTAATGGACGAGGATGGAAGTTTTTACCAGAATGGAAGCAAGGAGGCAAAAGATAATAAGATATATCTGATAGTGAAACGGGAAGATGATGGCAGGATTAAAACTGTGAGACAGATTACAATGGAAGAAGTTATGGCACGTATAGCGCATTTGAATTAGAAATTAGATATAAACGTTTGCGAGGTGAAGCATATTGGGAAAATGTTGATTTTGACATTTGAGGATTATGAAGAGAACATGATTGACTGGATTGTGTCATGTTTAGGCATAGGTGTAAAGTCTTTTCAGATTCAGAATACTAAAACGGAAAAATTAAAATTTCGAGATCTAAGAATAGATTTTAGTTGTCGTAAGGTTATAAAAAATAATAGACAAGAATGCACCACAGCTGCGGCTGTGGTGCGAGTTTTAGGCGGAAAATTTCTGGAAGTTCATACATAATTTTCAAAAATTCTAGAATAAGAATTTACACCGACTCATAATTATGATACAATTATAGCACAAGAAAGAGAGGTGTTCATTATGCCAACAATTATGCCGATTAGAGATTTAAGAAAAACCAGTGAAATATCGGAACTGGCACATAAAAAGCAGGAACCAATATTTATTACGAAAAATGGATATAGTGACTTAGTTGTAATGAGTTCAGAGCTGTATGAACGTTTTGCCCAGACAAACAAGATCGATCAGGCAATTTATGAAGCAGAACAGGAAGTCACAGAAGGAGCAGAGCCGATTTCATTAGAAAGTGCAATGGAACAGCTCAACAAGAAATATTATGGATAAATATGAGGTAATGCTGTATCCAAGAGCGTACCGGGATATTCATGATATTTATGCTTATATTGCACTTGAAAGATTGTCACCTGAAACTGCAAAAGAACAGACGGATCGGATTTGGCAGGCAATAAAAAAGCTGGAACTGTTTCCAAAATCGCACCAGGACCGTCTGGTAGGCCGCTATGCCGGAAAAGAATATAAACAGCTGATCATTGACAATTATATTGCTATTTTTAAAGTTGATGAAAACAAGAAAAAAGTATTTGTATTGACAGTGCAATATCAGGGAAGGCAGATGTAAACGAAAGGGTTGAACTGCTGTACAAAATAACATTTAAGAATGATAGTCAGATATAAAAAGGACACAGACAGTCAAGTTTCGATTGCCTGTGTCTTGTTTTGTAAAAATAAAAAATTTTTGAAAGCAAATTCCCATATTTTAAGTCTAATAGTTATAAAAACAAAAAGGGGGAATAAAATGGAGGCTTTGGTAACAGCTGCTAAAAATGGAGATAAAGAAGCGTTCGTTCAGCTGATCCGGATAAATAAGCAGAGCATGTATAAAGCTGCCTGGGTTTATCTTCGGAACGAACAGGACATTGCAGATGCACTGCAAAATACGATCCTGTCCTGTTATGAAAAGATACAGGGATTAAGGGAAGTGAAATATTTTAAAACCTGGCTGATGCGGATTCTGATAAATGAATGCAAAGACATTCTCCGTCAAAAGAACCATGACGCGGAACTGGATAATTTCTCAGAAGGTGTACAGTGTGAAGATCTGGATCTCTGCGAATGGAAACAATTGCTTTTATGTCTGGATGAAGAAAGCCGGAAAATCGTGGAACTCTATTATTTTGATGAATTTTCCGTAAAGGAAATTGGTAATCTTCTTGAAATGAACAACAACACCGTATCAACCAAACTTTCCCGGGCAAGAGCAAAATTAAAAAAGGTGATCAGGAGGTGAAGACTATGGATGAAAAAGAAATCAGAAAAATTTTAAAAGAAGAAACTGTGATACCGGACAATATTGATAAAGCTATGGAAGATGTTCTGAAGGGAATTTTGGATTCTCCAGATGAGAGAATGAGCAGCACGAAGAATCTAATTGTAAAATCAGATAAAGGAAGATCAAAAAATTCAGGGAATAAGAAAAAAATAATCCGGATTCTTCTTCCTGTGGCTGCTGTATTAGGCGTCAGCACCGGCGTACTTGCAACAAAACTTGGATGGCTTCACAAAGAACTGGAGCAGCAGGGGGTTACAGAACAGGAAGCTGTTCAAATGGTTGTCACAGAACCTGATTCAACTGCAGAAAATGTGGAAGATGTGACTTCTTATCATATAACGCCAAAGGAGAGGGATTGGAACCAGTCTATGCTGTCTGTTACAGAAGCGTATTTTGATGGCAGCGGTTTCAGCTTTCTTGGAGATCCTTCCGGGGCGGTGGAGAATTATACGCTCAGCTGCCGTGACCATGCGACAGTGAATGGAGAAGATGCACTTGCAACTTTGAATAAGATAGACGGGGAAGATCTCTATTATGGACATATTACCCTGTATGATGATGCTTTGACAGAGAAAATATTAAATGAAGATTCCCAGGTAGAGGTTTCCATGACCATTCAGGCATATCCGGATTATAACGGCAGGATCTATTACACCTGGAAAGATGATGAAGCTTTCAGAAAGATTTTTAAAACTGGTTCTTTTACAGATTCAGAAGGAATGCTGGCTTATGCACTGCCTGCGGAGGATGCTTACAGAGGATATACGCCGCAGACCCTTACAGTAACCCTTCCGTTAAATGATGAAGTACGGGATATTATAGAAAAATACAGAAAAGAAGGAAAGATGCAGGCGGAAGATACTGGTGTAGAACCCATTTCGGATTCTACGGAAGAGAGTACACAGGAAACAACAGACTCAGAAAATCCTTCAGATGCTACGGGAGCGAATGAGAAATATGATCCGGAAACAGCAGTATGTAAGAAAATCAATCAGCAACATGACGGAGGGATATGATTATTACGATACAGAGATTCTGTTGAATGGGATCCCGGTGGGCGGGCTTTCTCAGCATGGTTATCTGGAAACTGCAGGCTTTGGCCCTGCGCCTGAAGACTGTTATTTCAACATACCGATTCCGCTTCAGTTGAAAGTGGAAGAAACAGTTACTATGCTTCCAATGGAAGAAATTATGAAGTCAGTGGAACAATATGTAAAAGAAGGCCAAATTGGTCTCTTCACGGAACAGGACACTGCGGAGGAAACAGAATCCACCACGATTCCAGTTACAAAAATATGTTTGGAATACTATATTGATGAAACCGCAGACGGAATCACATACAGACCTGTCTGGAGCTTTCGCTGCCCTTACCAGTGGAAAGATTCCCCGGACGAACAGGAACTGTTTTACATAGACGGGGAAACGGGGGCACTGATTCGTGATGCGTTTGGCTGGTAGGCATGAAAAAAAGAGCCGGATCCATTCCGAATTAGAATAAGTTCAGAACCCCCAGTTTATTCAGTAAGTTGCGTCAAATTTGCGTAAGCTTTATGGGCAGAACCGCGCAAATCCATATAAATAAAGCCTGTTCACAAATACTTCGCAAAGCAGATGGGTAAATAATCCATTAACTTAAGTTTTCTTTCTATTATTTTAATAAGTCTGAATTTAAGTATTTAAAGGCCCTGAAAGCCTTATAAACACTACGTTTCACAGTGATTATAAGGTTTTCGGGGCTTTTTTTGTATTTTTCTAAAAATCTGCCTGTTGAGGACAAATATATTGCATTTTCATCCATATTCTCTTACAATTACAAGTAGAATAAATAACGAAAACGGAATTGGAAAATGGATTTAAAATGCAGAACACTTTTGAAAAAAACTGCCTGGCCCGGAGAGGGAATGCAGCTGCTGAAAAATATGGGGTTTAAAACAGCTGCCATGGCATTGCGTGATGACTCTGTGGGAATTGACAACCAGACACTTCAAGCAGAAGAGAAGCTGGCTATTGTTCTCGGAACAGAGGGAGACGGGCTTTCCTCACAGACGATTGCAGATTGCGATTATACAGTGAAAATTCCCATGTCTCACGGTGTGGATTCCTTAAATGTGGCTGCCGCAAGTGCAGTGGCATTCTGGGAACTTGGGTATATTAACAGACGGAAATAATTGTGTATATAGAAATCGCTTTCAGGATAGAGTTAAAACAGAGATGCAGGATAGAGTTAAAGCGGGGACGCAAGACAAATGAAAGATAATAACTATAAGCAAAAAGGAGGCTGCAGGTTATGAGTGATCAGATATTTCGGAAAAAAAGTCTGGACCGGATTTCCTCCCCGGAGCAGCTGAACGATTATATCCGGGTGGCAAACCCGGGCATATGGATGATTCTGGCGGCTGTCATCATACTGCTGGCCGGGGTGTGCGTGTGGGGGATATTCGGTCATCTTGATACAAAAACAGAGACTGTGGGAACTGCAAAAGCAGGAAAAATCACATGTTATATAAAAGAAACAGATATCCGGAATGTCAAAAAAGGAACTCCAGTGTATATAGATGGGAAAGAATATGAAATTGCGGAGATATCCGAAATCCCTGTGAAGCTAAAAGAGGAACAGTTGGAAAGTGCTGCTTTTGCAGTGGATGAAAGCGTATACACAGCAACCATCCATACAGGGCTGGCAGACGGAATCTACAAGGTAGAGCTTGTTACGAACCGGGTGTCACCTATGTCATTTGTAATAAATTGAGGTGACCATAATGAGTGCTGAGAAAAAAGTAAAACAGCCGATCACAAAAGGGGTGGCGAAGGTTCCTGTAGTCATGCAGATGGAGGCTCTGGAATGCGGTGCAGCAAGTCTTGCCATGATACTTGCCTACTATGGGAAGTGGATTCCATTGGAGCAGGTTCGCTTCGATTGCGGCGTATCCCGTGACGGTTCCAGTGCAAAAAACGTACTGAAAGCTGCAAGAAGCTATGGGCTTACAGCCAAAGGATACCGCTATGAACCGGAAGATCTGAAGAAAACAGGTCGTTTTCCCTGTATCATCCACTGGAATTTTAATCATTTCGTGGTACTGGATGGCTTTCGAGGAAATAAAGCTGTTATAAATGATCCTGCCAAAGGAACCTATGCGGTTTCAATGGAGGCTTTTGATGAAGCTTTTACCGGAATCAGTCTGCAGTTTGAGCCTTCTGAGAATTTTGAGCCAGGAGGAAAGCCAGCCTCTGTACTTCGTTATGCGAAAAGACGCTTAAAAGGCACAGGCACAGCGATTGCATTTGTTGTCCTTACTACATTGATCTCTTCCTTGATCGGCATTATAAATCCTGCTTTTTCCCGTATTTTTATGGATCGGCTGCTGACCGGAGAGAATCCGGACTGGGTATTTCCTTTTCTCATAGGAATGATTCTCATGGGAGTGGTACAGTTGACTGTTATGTGGATTCAGCAGGTATATTCCCTGAAGATCAATGGAAAGCTGGATATGGTTGGAAATGCCACCTTTATGTGGAAAATACTGAGAATGCCTGTAGAATTTTTTTCACAGCGCATGGCAGGGGATATTCAGGTACGCAAGAATACCAATGCTTCTGTTGCAGAAGGGCTAGTGAATACGTTTGCGCCGCTGGTTTTGAATTCGCTGATGATGATTTTTTATCTGGTGGTTATGATAAGGTACAGTCCTGTTCTTACGCTGATGGGTGTAACCTCTGTATTTCTGAATCTGCTTCTTTCTAACATAATATCGAAAAAAAGGGTAAACATTGCCCGTGTCCAGCTGAAAAATGCAGGCAAACTTGCAGGTGCAGCCGTGGCTGGTATTGAGATGATCGAAACCATTAAGGCTACCGGCGCAGAAAATGGCTTTTTTGAAAAATGGGCAGGTTATCAGGCCGGAGCCAATACAGGAGCAGTAAAATTCCGGAAACTGAACAGTGTGCTGGGACTTCTTCCCGGGCTTATCAGTACTCTGTGCAACACAGCAGTTCTGATGACAGGAGTGTTTTTTGCAATGCAGGGAAGGTTTACTGTGGGTATGATCCTGGCATTTCAAGGCTTTCTGAATTCGTTTATGGCTCCGGCAGCCCGTCTCATCGCAGCAGGGCAGACTTTACAGGAAATGCGTACGGATATGGAGCGTGTCGAGGATATTATGAATTATCCGGAAGACGTTATATGGGGAAAAGCAGATGGGAAAGAGCCTGAAGCCTGTTTGAAAAATCATTCGGAAAGCCTGTTGCAAACAGAATCCAGTCCGGAAGAGGAGTACAGAAAATTATCCGGTCACATTGAACTGAAAAATGTCACATTCGGCTACTCCAGGCTTGCCCAGCCGCTGATAAGGGATTTCAATTTGTCCCTGAAGCCGGGCAGCAGAGTCGCTTTTGTTGGACCTTCCGGCTGCGGCAAATCCACTTTGTCCAAACTGATATCAGGTCTGTATGCCCCATGGAGCGGCGAAATCCTTTTTGACGGTAAAAAGATATCAGAGATAGACCGGAATGTGTTTACCGGTTCCCTGGCTGTGGTAGATCAGGACATTATCCTGTTTGAGGACACCATAGCGAACAATATTAAAATGTGGGACAATTCCATCGAAGATTTTGAAATGATCCTGGCTGCACGGGATGCACAACTTCACGATGATATTATGATGCGTGAGGGAGGTTATCAGTACAGGCTGACAGAAGGTGGAAAGGATTTTTCAGGCGGACAGCGCCAGAGAATGGAAATTGCCAGAGTTCTGGCACAGGATCCTACCATTGTTATTCTGGATGAAGCCACCAGTGCACTTGACGCAAAAACAGAATACAATGTGGTGAAATCTATAAAGGACAGAGGTGTTGCCTGTATTGTGGTCGCACACAGACTTTCTACCATCCGGGACTGCGATGAGATCATTGTGCTGGATGAAGGCAGAGTCGTGGAGCGTGGAACACATGAAGAACTTATGAGAGCCGGCGGAATGTACACTATGCTGGTATCAAATGAATAGGAGGCGGAAGCATTGGGCTGGTTTGACGAACAGATAAAACTTAGAAAGCAGAGCGATGACGATGCTTTCGCAGATTCTTTTGTGAAAATGGCAGGTGCCGTTATGGGGGAGAAGGTGCTTGCCTCGCTGAATGACGACCGTATTGTTGCCAAGAATGAAATCGATGAGATCCTGAAATTTTACCATGTAAAAAGCAGGGAGGTTCCGGATTCCATTGAGGATATGAATGAACAGCTGGAATACCTTATGCGCCCCTATGGAATCATGCGCCGCACGGTTTATCTGGAAAAAGGCTGGTATAAGGATGCAATTGGTGCCATGCTGGGCGTTATGAAAGAAACCGGAAAGATCGTAGCTCTTCTTCCCGGAAAAGTGTCTGGTTACAGCTATTATGACATTGAAGCTGGAAAAAGAAGAAAGATAACCCATGGAAATGAAGATTTGTTTGAAAAAGAGGCCCTTGCATTTTATAAACCTTTTCCCATGAAAAAGATGGGAATCCTTTCTCTGGCGAAATACATAATGGAGACACTTTCCGGGGCTGATTACGGGATGATGGTTCTTGCCGCACTTGCAGTGACTTTTGTGGGGATGCTGACACCGAAGATCAACCAGCTTATTTTTTCGGAGGTTCTGCCTTCTGGAAGCATGCAGCTGTTTTTTGCAATTTCGGTTTTTATGGTGTGCACTGCAATAAGCAGCTTGCTTTTTGAGGCAGTAAGTGCGATGGTAACTGCCAGGGTGGAAACGAAGCTGAGCTTGTCTGTAGAGGCTGCAACCATGATGAGGGTAATGTCCCTTCCGGCAGGTTTTTTCAGAAAGTACAGCGCAGGTGAGTTGTCCAGCCGTGCCAGCCAGATCAACTCACTTTGCAATATGCTGGTATCTACCGTATTTACAACAGGGATTACTTCCGTTTTTTCCCTTATCTATATCTCACAGATTTTTGCGTTTGCTCCGGCACTTGTGGCACCGGCGCTGACTATTGTAGCGGTGACGGTTGCGTTTTCTGTTATTTCTTCCCTGGTACAGATGGGAATTTCCAGAAGACAGATGGAGCTTGCAGGAAAAGAAAATGGAATGACATACGCTATGATCACTGGTGTCCAGAAAATAAAGCTTTCAGGGGCTGAGAAAAGGGCTTTTGCAAGATGGGGAGATTTATATGCCAAAGAAGCAAAACTTAAATATAATCCTCCTGTATTTATTAAAATAAATGCTGTGATCAGTACAGGGATTTCTCTTGCGGGTACTATTGTGATGTATTACGCAGCAATCCGGTCTGGCGTTTCCGTAGCGGATTACTATGCTTTTAATACTGCATACGGCATGGTATCCGGAGCTTTTCTGTCATTGGCAGGAATTGCTCTTACAGTAGCAAGGATAAGGCCTACACTGGAAATGGTAAAGCCGCTTTTTGAGACAGTGCCCGAGGTTTCCAGCGGAAAACAGGTGATTACAGGGATTTCAGGTGGGATCGAGCTGAATCATATATCGTTCCGGTACAACGAAAACATGCCTCTTGTACTGGATGACCTGTCTTTGAAAATCCACCCGGGACAGTATGTGGCGATTGTAGGCCAGACTGGCTGCGGGAAGTCCACCCTTATGCGTCTGCTCCTTGGATTTGAGAAACCTATGAAGGGAGCCGTTTATTATGACGGAAAAAATCTTGATAAAATTGATCTGAAATCGCTCAGGCAGAAGATTGGCGTAGTCATGCAGAATGGTAAGCTTTTTCAGGGGGATATTTATTCCAATATTGTGATCTCGGCGCCATGGCTGACACAGAAGGATGCCTGGGAGGCAGCAGAACTGGCGGGTATTGCAGAGGATATCCGGAAAATGCCTATGGGAATGAATACAATGATTTCTGAAGGCTTCGGCGGAATTTCCGGAGGACAGAAGCAGAGACTGATGATCGCCCGGGCTATTGCACAAAAACCCAGGCTGCTTATGCTTGATGAAGCCACCAGTGCCCTTGACAATCTGACCCAGAAAAAAGTGTCAGAAGCCCTGGATGGTCTGAAGTGTACCAGAATTGTAATCGCCCATCGGCTTTCTACTATTAAACAGTGTGACAGAATTCTTGTGCTGGATAAAGGGAAAATCATTGAAGATGGAAAATATGAAGAACTGTTAGAGAAAAACGGCTTTTTTGCAGAACTGGTAAAACGGCAGCGTCTGGATGCGCTGTAATAAAAAGAGATAAGGGGATATTTTATGCGATATATACTTGATTCCCGGATTGCCTTACGCTCCTGGCAGCAGGTTCCCTATGCATATTACCGGAAGGGAAGTCCATATGCCAAAGGGCTGAAAAAAGAAGAATTTGAGCTTTTGCGTTCCTGTGACGGAAAAAGGGAGCAGGAGGCGGATGATTTATTGGAAACTATGGCAGCCAGAGGCTTTATTCATCCCTGCAGAGGGGAAGAGAATCTGACAGACTGGCAGAAATACAGACATTGCGAGAACCGGTATTTTCCAAAAGTAAACTGGATGATAACCGGGAAGTGTAACTATAATTGTCTTCACTGCTTTAATGCAGCTGACAATGCCCATCCATGAGCGAGTGGTTCCTGAAGGAAGCAGAAAAATTTCTGGATGAGGCGAGGGAATGTGGGGTAAATGCATTTACCATCACAGGCGGGGAGCCGATGCTTCACAGGAATTTTATGGACATCCTGACGGGAATTTATGAAAGAGGAATGTATGTAGAAGAGATCAATACCAACGGCTATTTTCTCAGGCAGGGAGTGTTGGACCAGATGAAGGAAAGAGGAATCCGTCCTTTAATGAAGATCTCTTTTGACGGAATCGGACATCATGACTGGCTTCGTGGACGAAAAGGAGCTGAGGAGGATGCAATCCGGGCCATCCGTTTGTGCAGGGCAAATGATTTTCCAGTAATGATCCAGACAAATGTGCACAGACACAATCTGGATACGCTTCTGGAAACAGCGAAGCTTATGGACAGCCTTGGGGTGTGGAAAATGCGCATCATCCGCACATCGGAGGCCCCAAGGTGGAAGGAAAATGCAGGTGATGCTGCTCTGGGACTGACGGAATATTATGACAGAATGCTGGAATTTGCCAGTGCATATATGAAAACGGGCTGCAGAATGGATGTGATCATCTGGCAGTTTTTGCGTCTGTATCCTGTATCTGGCAGTTATGGGATGATTCCTGTTTTGTACCGGGAAAAGGAATACAGGGATTCGCTTCCAGTATGCAAGGGGGTCAGAGGCATGGTGGCAGTTGCTGCTAATGGAAATATATTTCCCTGTCATCAGCTGTCTGGCACCTACGAACTGAATGGGGATATCCCTGGCAATGTGAAAAAGGAATCTCTGAAGCATCTGCTAAGTGCCAGCCAGTATCTGTGTGAGGTATGTACGACTGTGGACAAAATCCGGGAGCACGACAGAAAATGCAGAAATTGTAAGTATTTCAAATACTGTGCGGGAGGATGCCGGGCACTGGCAATTGTGCTGACCGGGGACAAACTGGGGGCAGATCCCTCCAAATGTGTGTTTTTCGGACAGGGATATTATGAGAAAACTGTCAGTGCATTGCAGGAATATGAGAATTATACGGAAATTGCTTATAATCCGGGTATTGATATTTAATGGAAATTTAGAGCACATTTTTTCAGGCATGATGCAGACCGCAGATACATATGGAGTGGACCTGCCGGGGAAAAGGTGGCTGTAAATCTTGACTATGGCAGAGAACAAAATGACAAAGGAAGTTTTAAAAGCTGCAAAGGGAACCGGATCTGTGGAAGAACTTCAGAAACTGGCGAAGGAAAACGGCATGGAGCTTGATGCTGCACAGGCAGAAGAAATGTATGCCAGATTACACCCGGTAACCCAGGAACTTTCAGATGATGAGCTGGACAATGTAACAGGCGGTGATTCCTGCGACGTAGGATACAGCTGCCCGAAATGCGGAAGTACGGAGGTTTCTTCCAGAGAGCCACTTTATGGCTGCACCTATGTAACCTGCGCCTGCTGCGGTGCAACCTACTGGGATCCTACTTCCACCAAAACACAGAATTAATTGATTTTGGATGGAGGGATATTTTTGATGGAAGACGAAATAACAAAAAGAGAGCTTTCAGATGATGAGTTGGACAATGTGTCCGGTGGAGGATGCGAGGAGAATGCGCGAAACTGCTGTCCACAATGTGGGAGTACAGAAGCGAAAACAATTTTCAGTAGAGAAGACGGTTCTCTGGTTGAATGCGCTGTTTGTGGTACGGGGTACTGGAAAATTTAAAGCGCATCCCCAAAGTCCCTGGCTCGCGGCCTTTTGGTGAAAAATCCGCAGTTCGTATTGATGATAACGGACTGCGGATTTTTTATAAAAAAGATACTTTAATATTGCTCTTTACAATCGTTATAATTATTTTAAATATGTTTAACATTGGCAATACACAGAATTTAACATGGGCAGCTATAATATCTTTCATAAAAGGAAAAAAGAATGACATTTTTGAGTTGCTGCGAAGAAAGCGAACAGTAACGTCTTTTGAAGCAAGGGGGCTTTTTTTATGAGAAAGATATTACAGAGAAATGAGAAAGTAGAGCTTAACAGTTTTATAGAAGAATTTGTAAAGATAAGACAGAAATATTTTACCCCAGGTCAGGAATGGCTGGAAGCAGAGCTGGCGGAGGAAAAGATTAGCGTGTATATGGATAAAGCACAGCTGGAAAAAGATCTGGATGAGCTTGTAAAGACCAGTTTGATGTATGGCAAGGTACGGAATCTGGAAATGAAGATTCAGGTGAAAAAGACTGCAGATGGTGCTGGAATCTGTTTCTCGGATAATGGTGTTGGAAACTGGAGAAATAAGAGCATCTGTGTAACAGGAAAGCCTGGCAGAGGCCTGGAAACAAAGAAAATCTGGGGCGTGCAGGTTGCCTGAGTGTCAGTATATTAATGGTTTGAAAAAGGTTCTTTGCAAGACAAGTCAATATGGAAATCAGATCGCAGAGGATTATGAAAATACAGGATTTCTGCGGTCTGTTTTTATAGTATGTGGCAAAAAAAACGGCAGCCCGGTACTTTCCGGGCTGCCGTAAATTTTTTAGACACGCTTTAGATCCTGTTTGAAAGATCAGATGTTCAGAAGATCGCTGAATACCTTAAGAGCACCGTCTGTATTGTGTGCAAGTACACGTTTCGCAAGAACTTTACCAAGCTGAACGCCTTCCTGGTCGAAGCTGTTCAGATTCCATACGAAGCCCTGGAACATGATCTTGTTCTCAAAGTGAGCAAGCAATGCACCCAGGGAAGCAGGGGTAAGCTGCTGACCGATGATAATGCTGGACGGACGTTTACCCTTGAAGTTCTTGTTCAGGTTCTCATCCTCTTTACCGCAGGCAAATGCAACAATCTGAGCTGCCACGTTAGCGCAGAGCTTCTGCTGGCTGGTGCTGTTCTCAATGTCAACATCTACGCCAAGCTGGCTGTTCTTAAAGCCGATGAACTGAAGCGGGACAATGTCAGAGCCCTGATGCAATAACTGATAGAAGGAATGCTGACCGTTGGTTCCTGGCTCTCCGAAGATAACCGGACCTGTTACGTAGTTAACCGGCTCGCCGAAACGGTTTACGGTTTTACCATTGGACTCCATGTCACACTGCTGAAGGTGTGCCGGGAAGCGGCTTAATGCCTGTGAATATGGAAGAACAGCTGTGGAAGGATATCCCTGCACATTTCTCTCATAGATACCGATAAGGGCATCCAGCATATCTGGGTTCTTCATAAGGTCACGGTTTGTTGCAAGCTGATCCTCAGCTGCAGCACCTTCAAGGAGCTGAGCAAATACTTCCGGTCCGAATGCCAGGGAAAGGATTGCTCCGCCTACGCCGGAAACAGAAGAGTAACGGCCTCCGATGTAGTCATCCATGAAGATGGCGGTAAGATAATCTTCACTCTTTGCAAGGGGGGAAGTCTCACTTGTAACGGCAAGCATGTGTTTGGAAGGATTCAGACCTGCTTTTGTCAGGGCATCCTTTACAAATGCTTCGTTGGTCAGTGTCTCAAGGGTTGTACCGGATTTGGATACAACGATGAATAAGGAGTGTGCAAGGTCTACAGAAGTAAGTACTGCAGCTGCATCATCCGGGTCAACGTTGCTGATGAACTTCGCTTCCATCTTGAATGTGTTATTGGCCTTCGCCCAGTTCTCCAGTGCGATGTAAAGAGCACGGGGACCAAGGTCACTTCCGCCGATACCAATCTGAACGACTGTGGTGAATTTCTCACCAGCTTCGTTGGTGATCTCACCAGCATGAACCTTATTTGCAAAATCAGCAGCTTTTTTCTGCTGGGCAACGTAGAATTCACGTTTGTCTACACCATCTACAACAACCGGGTTACCAAGCTGCTTACGTGCAAGGTGATGAAGAACCATACGGTTCTCTCCGGTGTTGATCACTGCACCATTATATAATTCCTGAAATTTGTCGATCAGCTGTGCCTCGTCAGCCAGTTTCGCAAGTGCGGATAAAACGGTTTCGTCTACTTCTTTGGCTGCATAGTTGTAAGAAAGACCAGCTGCCATTGGTGTACTATAATCAGCTACACGCTTGCCACCTTCTTCACCAGACAGAGCTGCCGCAATGTCTACGTGATTCTTAAGCTCTTTCAGTTTGCCAAAAGAATCAAGTGTGTCAAGATTTTTCCATGTTGCCATAATATAATTCCTCCTTTAAATGGTTGAGACTATAGTTGCTGTTCAAAGCTTGTTCAGCAACGGATTATGCTCTCAAAGGAGTCTCACTGTGAGACCCGTATCGAAATCATTATACTGAAAAATTTATAGAATTTCAATGCAAGGATGAAGATTCTTGAAAAATTAACATTAATATAAGAAAGAATGGGGCTGATATGAAAAAAAGAACATAAAAGCTGGAGAAAAAGAGGGGATAGAAGTAAAAAAACAGCCGACAGAAGCTGAAAAATGTTTCTGTCGGCTGTTTGAACGGACCTTTGCACTAGAGCGTGTTTGAAAAATCATTCCCGCA
>OGOI01000145.1_pt1 | contig 70398 bp, 62 predicted proteins | sample 1552631 | NCBI WGS metagenome assembly OGOI01 (sample SAMEA2580204, study PRJEB22360) | human gut metagenome | biome: human gut; feature: human-associated habitat; material: faeces | place: Denmark | collected 2008/2010 | reverse complement strand
CCTTGCCAAGGGCTACGGGGATTTGATAGCATTTCTTTACTAACTTTCCATTTACATTAATGGAACGTAAAGGAATCTCCATCTTCGATAATACAGATCATGGTCTTGCCGGTATTGAGGATGATCTCGTCCCCGTTGTCATCGTAATATCTGGTGGCACTGTAATCGGAAGTCTTCTCCCAATTCACATGTATTCCTCTGCCATTGGTGAAGAACCAGCCGTCCCGGGTGGTGTCATGACACTGAAAAGCCAGATACCCCTCGCCCAGTTCCTCGTGAAACGTATTCTGTACCAGAATATTTTTGAAAGTCAGCTGCTCTCCGGTGGCGGCATCTATATGAGGGCCGTCTGTGCTGCCGGACAGATGCTGGGAACGGTAATAGAGGCCGTCATCCTCGTTAAATTCAAAATAACACCTTGTCAGCGGATAACACCCGGACATATCGATATAGGTGGCATCCTTTGCTTTGGCACCATACTGCCCAAGGGTGTTCGGTTCCGCCTTGGTGGCAAACCGGAAGTGATTCTCATCGGTGAGTCCGCGGTATCCCAGGCTGTAGCCCTTTTTCTCGATCACCTTTTGCAGCCCTTCACCGGAAGCATAAGCATTGTGGGGCTTGTTGCGGTCAGTAGTACGGAAAAAGGCAGCCTCATCACTCCCGGAGGTACCGTCCACATCCTGAGTATCCGGCTGCGCCAGCAACTCATTGATGAAAAACGGACCGCCGAAATGTACGATAAAAGCATCCCATTCGAATGCCCAGTAAGCATAATAATCACGAAGACTGCGGATATTGCCGATCTTGTCCAGATTCTGCCAGTCTTCGTAGATTGCCATCATCCGGGTCATACGGTTCTCTACATTCGCCTCATAAATAATAGAAGCATCGGACAGACTGTATTGTGGAATTGCAGATGCCTCATTAGGAATCATTACGGCAATGGGGCGTGTAGCAGCCACATCGGCATCCACCCATTCGTTCGTAAGACGGCTGCGGACCATGCCCTCAGCGGGAGGAGTGGAATCATCCTCTACAACGATCGTTACGGGATCCGGAAGCTTTTCCCCGGAAGAAACTGTGGAGGAATCCGGGCTGTTATCCGGGAGGATCGGACGGACCAGGGAATCGGAGTTACCCGTCTGTCCACATCCGGTAAGCATCATGGAGACAGTCAGCAGAAGAGGTACCGCAGTCTGCAGAAACTGCCGTCGAAATTTATATTTACACATATAATCACACCTCGATTGGTTATCAGAGTAAGAAGCTGTAAATGACCACGCCGCATAAAATGCCTAACAGCGCACCCATCAACACCTGCAGGGGAGTATGTCCCACGAATTCCTTTAATTTATCATGGGCGGAAATCTCACTGCGGCCCATATCTTCGAAGACCTTCAGCATTTCGTTCAATACCTGTGCCTGAATACCGGTCTCTCTGCGTACTCCCATAGCATCATACATTACAATGATCGCCAGGATCAGGGAAATGGCAAATTCAAAGCTTCCTGCACCGTATTCGTAGCAGACTGCAGTTACCAGGGCACATACGGTAGCAGAGTGAGAACTGGGCATACCGCCGCTGCCGACCAGACGCTCCGCAACGAATTTCTTGGAGACGATCAAATGGATCAGCGTCTTCAGAACCTGTGCCACCAGCCAGCCGAAGGCTGCAGTCAGGAAAATGGTATTGCTGAAAAACTGTTCAAAAAAAGTCATAAATAACCTCGTTTCCTATATGCTGTAGTTTGCAGAACAGACATATATAAATCCAGTATAATCCAAAAAGCGGAAAAAGTACAGTGTTGACCTTGAAATGATGCATCGAAGGATAGTATAATATAGCTGTTATCTGTCGCACAGTGGCGCAGATAAGCCTGAAAAAGCGACAGGAAAACATAAGGAGATTACAAAATGAGCTTATTGAGCGTGATCGTTCCCTGCTATAATGAAGAAGAAAGCGTTGCCCTGTTTTATCAGGAATTGACGAAAAATGATCCCTTTTTCAAGGAAAAGGAAATAGAACTGGAGCTTCTCTATATTGATGACGGTTCCAAAGACGGCACTGTGAGAGAAGTGAAAAAGCTGATCGAACAGGATTCCCGTGTGCATATTGTCTCTTTCTCCAGAAATTTCGGAAAGGAAGCGGCGATGTTTGCCGGACTGGAAAAGTCGAAGGGCGATTACGTGGTTATGATGGATGTGGATCTGCAGGATCCGCCTTCCTTGCTGCCGGAGATGTTTGAATGGATCTGGCAGGGGTATGATTCTGTAGCGACCCGCCGCGTGACCCGCAAGGGCGAACCGCCGATCCGCAGCTTTTTTGCCAGAAGATTTTACCATCTGATGAAGAAGATTTCCCAGACGGAAATGATGGACGGAGCGAGAGATTATCGCCTGATGACCAGACAGATGGTGGATGCCATCCTGTCCATGCGGGAATATAATCGTTTTACCAAGGGAATCTTCGGCTGGGTCGGTTTTAAGACCAAATGGCTGGAATATGAGAATGTAGAGCGCGCCAAGGGCGAGACCAAGTGGAATTTCTGGAAGCTTCTGGTATATTCCCTTGACGGTATCACCGCATTTTCCACGGCACCGCTTCTGATCGCTTCCTTTGTGGGCGTGCTGTTCTGCATCATTGCCTTTTTGATGATCATATTTATCATCGTGCGGAAGCTGATCTTCGGAGATCCGGTGTCCGGCTGGCCTTCTCTGGTGTGCATCATCCTGATGACCAGCGGCGTACAGTTTTTCTGCACGGGTATTCTGGGGCAGTATCTGGCAAAGGCATACATGGAAGTAAAACGCCGTCCGATTTACCTGGTAAAAGAGGAAATTTAAGAAAAACAGCATAAATATCCGTTTTTTATGTACGTAAAAATGTTACAAAATATGGGTAAAATGTAACATTTTTAGTTTCTTAACTATATTTTAACGGAAAAATGTCTTTTCAAATATCGACAGCTATGATATGATTTCTTTATCAGTCACTGCAGAGGAGCAATACTCGACAAGTAAAAAGGGGGACTTGTTTTGGATATTGTTGCAGTAAAAGATTCAGAGTTAGAGAGATATGTAACCAAAATCATGTTGGAGATAGGGGTGCCGGCGCATTTGAAGGGTTATCACTATTTGCGTGATGCAATCATTTTGTCAGGGAAAGACATGGAGGTAGTAAGCAGCGTTACCAAGCTGTTATATCCCACCATCGCGAAACATTTCAAGACCACAGATCAGAAAGTGGAACGTGCGATCAGGAACGCCATTGAAGTGTCCTGGTCCAGAGGAAATGTGGAGACATTCGAAAAGATTTTTGGCTATTCTGTAGCCTCCGGAAGGACAAGACCTACGAACAGCGAGTACATCGCACGTATCGCCGACAACATCCGACTGGATTATAAGGCTATGTAACATATTGATTTTAATTGTTTGGAACAGGGAGAGTTTGTTAATTAAGCAGATGCAGTATTCTCCTCTGCAGACTGAGAAAGACCGTGTATCGGAATGGGGAAGTTTCCGGTACGCGGTTTTTTGTTGCAGGGAAATGCTGTTATATTTGTCAAGTCCATATTAATATGGTAAGATGTACAAAAGCCCGTGTAAGAAAAAGGCGGGTATGGGAGATGAAATGACTTTTCGGACATCGGATATTTTGATCGGGGGGAGCCTGATCATTATCGGGCTGACAGAGATCGCCCATTTGGCAGGCTGCCTGTTAGGGTGGTCTTTTTTGACTGTAACGGATCTGCTGCTGGCAGAGGTGGGAATCGTTCTGCTGGCGGCGATATTATTGTCTGTAATATCCAGACAGAGACGAAAACGGGCCACAGCCGGTAAAAATGATCCGGTTGCGGATCAAAACAGCGGGACAGACACGGCAAAGGAAAAAAGCACACAGATTCTCACGGGCGTCCTGGTATTTCTGATCCTGCTGCAGATCCTGCGGATACTGACGGGAAACCGCATGTGGCTGACCGGAGATATGACGGTGGAGACCGTGAACACATTTCTCAGGGAAAATGCTGTTTATACCGTGAATCCTCTCACGGGGAAGGCATATTCGATGGGGATGTCCTTACGGCTGAAAATATTGTGCCTGCCCACTCTGTACGGGGCCATCAGCCGTTTTACGGGTATGGCACCCGTAGACGTGGTGTATCGTCTGATCCCCTGCATTACGCTGCTGTTGTCTTATGTAGCTTACGGAAGCCTGGGGAAAGTACTTTTTCCGGAAAATTCTGTGAAAAGACGGACGTTTTTGCTGATCGTGGGAATACTGTTCAGTACAGGGGCCTATATGCCCGGAGTGGATGGATTTGATGTGTTTTACGGAGGATTCCGCGGTGTGACGATCCGGGCGGCGGTGTTGCTTCCGTATCTGCTGTCCTGTCTGATGGACAGAAAATATACGGGCGTGATCCTTTGCATCCTGGCGGAGGCCTGCATAGTCTGGACCCTGTATGGCGCGGGAGTCTGCCTGCTTGTTACTGTGGCATGGCTGATACTTGGAGCGTTGGTTTCCCAGTTCCGGAAACGATGGGAAAAACGGAAAATGACTGATGCACATGGCAGGTCAGGAGAGGAGGCTACAGAATGATGACACTTCTGCAGTCCGCCCTGACAGGCTGGACCGACTATACACAACATGGAAAATTTGCGGCATTTTTGCTGCTGGCGATCCTGTATCTGGGATTTGTCCTCTATGGTTCCGGAAAGGAAGCCAATGCATCCGGGGCGGAAAAAGCACGGAAACGGCTGTATCTTTACGGAGCGCTGGTGACATTTGGCTGTATCTGTCCCGTAACGGCACTGATCCTGTTAAAATACCAGACCGCCTTTTACTCTTATGTATGGATCTGGGCGGCGGTACCCCAGACAGCATTGATCGCATGGGCAGCAACGGACTTTCTGTGTAACTTATTAAAAGAGAAAAGCCTGCGAAACGGGATGGCTGCGCTGATCCTGCTGGGCATCCTGTTCCTGGGTGGAAATCCGGTGTCGGAATGGACCGTGGCACAGACAACGCAGATACCGGCACTGACGGGAATGCCCGGACAGCAACAGGGAACTCCCGCCAGGGAAATTCTGGAGCAGCTTTCTGTATACAATGCGGAAAAAGGAAACTTACGGGAATACAGTCTGTGGGCGCCGAAGGAGGTCATGGAGGCTGCCAGAGCCTACAGCGCTGAGATCCACCCGGTATACGGCAGAAGCATCTGGGATGCATCGCTGGGCAGCTACTCCTATGATACCTATGAGACCTGGCAGGAAGATATGTATCTGTGGATGAGCCACCTGGAGACTACCGGGGAGACGGAATATCTGCGGACAGATGAAAATACCACGACAGAAGCCGGTGGCAGAAAAATAGATTTTGCTGCGTGCCTTGACAGCGCCGGGAAGGCCGGTATAGACTACATTTTATTGCCGGAGGACCTGTCGGAGGATGTACAGAAGGAATTGCAAGAGGCTGCGGACGGCAGACTGCGGTCCTTTGGCGGATATTTCCTGATCGTGATGTAAGTAGGCATCTTGCGGAAAGATAGGGAAAACGATAACGATTTGTAAGAATTAGGAACAGGAAAGCAAAATGGAACAGGAACTGATCAGTATTGTGGTGCCGGTGTACCGGGCAGAACGTTATATAGAAGAAACGATGGACTGCGTCCGGGCACAGACGTATCCACACTGGGAACTGCTGCTGGTGGAGGATTGCGGCCCGGACCGCAGCAGGGAGATCATAGAACAATATATTCAGAGAACCGGAGATACGAGAATCCGCATGCTGACTTACTCTACGAATCTGGGGGCGGCGAGAGCACGTAATCTGGGAGTCAACGAAGCAAAAGGCCGGTATCTGGCCTATCTGGATGCAGATGACCTGTGGACACCGGACAAGCTGGAAAAAGAGCTGGCTTTTCTGAAAGAGAAACAGGCAGCCTTTGTGTTTACCGGCTATGAATTCGCCGATGAGAATGGCAAGGGCACCGGAAAGATTGTCCGTGTGCCGGCCACGATTACTTATAAAGAAGCTTTGAAAAATACCACAATCTTTACCAGTACCGTGATGTTCGATATGGAACAGCTGTCGAAAGAACAACTGCAGATGCCCCAGATCAAGAGTGAGGACACTGCTCTGTGGTGGAGAATACTGCGGGAGGGTTATGTAGCTTGTGGTTTGGATCAAAATTTGGTAAAATATCGGAGAGCAGGGAAATCCCTGTCATCGAATAAGCTGGAAGCTTTGCGGAGGATCTGGAATCTGTACCGTAAGGCGGAAGGCATGTCAGTGCCGAACAGTGCCTGGCATTTCTGCTTCTGGGCGGTACGCGCCGTAAAACGCAGAGTATAGGAGGAGTTTGTTTTGAATACAAACGGTAATTATTATGAAAACCGACTGCGGAAAAGGGAATCCTTTAAGCGTCTGATCAATATAGGGTTGTCGATGATCTGTCTGTTGCTGGAGATCAGCCTGTTTGCCTACATGTGGCAGTTCCATTTCCAGTTCCAGCTGGTAGATCCCCTGCAGAAGATCTGGTATCGTGGCTTTCTGCTGGAAAACGGTATCTACAGTGCAATCCTGATATTTTTCTCCGTGACCTACGGCGGCATGCGTCTGGGATACATGAAAAACACGGAGATTATTTTCTCCCAGGTGTTTGCAACCCTGATGGCGGATGTGCTGATCTATGCGGAACTGTGTATGATGGCCCGTAGCATTTTTCCGGCGGATATGTTCCTGTTGATGGTATTTTTACAGATCATAGCGGTGATCATCTATGCCAATATTGCCAACAAGATCTATCGTACAGCATTCCCGCCCAGAGAGCTTCTGCTGATCCACGGCGATCGTCCCATCGAAGACATTGTCAACAAATTTGAAAGTCGTAAGGACAAATATAAGATCACAAAATGTGAGCACATTAAAAAGGGTACAACAGAACTGTGTCGGGAGATTCTGGACAATTACCGGAACGGTGAGATCAATGCGGTAGTGATCTGGGATATTAATGAAAAGGATCGTAATATTATCCTGAAATTCTGCTATGCCCATTCCATCCGTGTCTATGTCATGCCTAAAATATCAGATGTTATTTTAGTTGGTTCCGAGGAACTGCATGTATTTGACACGCCGATCCTGCTGACCAGAGAGTACTCCCTGAGCATGGAGCAGCGGTTCATCAAGCGATCTATCGATGTGATCTGCTCGTTGATCCTGTTGGTAGTGACTTCACCGCTGATGCTTCTGACAGCGCTTGCCATCAAGCTTTATGACGGCGGACCTGTGTTGTACAAGCAGGTACGCTGTACCATCGGACAGAGGGAATTCTATATTATGAAGTTCCGCAGTATGCGCACTGATGCCGAGAAGGACGGCGTGGCACGTCTGGCACAGAAAGGGGATAAGCGTATCACTCCCGTGGGGAAGGTGATCCGCAAATGCCGACTGGATGAACTGCCCCAGCTGATCAATATTCTGCGGGGAGATATGTCTTTCATCGGCCCCAGACCGGAGCGCCCGGAGATTATTGCACAGTACATGGAAGTCATGCCGGAGTTCGCATTCCGTATGAAGGTGAAAGCGGGACTGGCCGGTTTCGCACAGGTATACGGAAAGTACAATACCTCTCCGTATGATAAATTAAAACTGGATTTAACATATATCGAGAATTATTCTGTGTGGCTGGATCTTAAATTGATGCTTCTGACACTGAAAGTATTGTTCTGGCCGGACAGTACCGAGGGTGTGGAGAGCGAACAGGTAACGGCTTTCAAGGCAACCTACGATGGTCGTGCCGAGAAGGATGACAACTGAGAAGGCAGGAGGTAGACGCATGGAAGTAAGCTACGGAAAAGAGCCCTTCGACCTGAGACTTATGTGTCTGCGGCTATGCCGCAATCTGTGGAAAATACTGGCTGTGACAGTAGTGGGAACATTACTGTTCGGTGGCGGTTATTATGTAAAAAATGTGTTGCTGCAGCCCGATCCCGGGTATGCGGCTTCTTCCACTTATAAGGTAGAATATAAAGAGAACCCCAATGCGGCGGGTGCGTACTACATTAACGAGGCTACATGGAACACCATGATCCATACGGGAGAATTCCTGGATGGTGTGGAGAAGCATCTGCAGGAGGCTGTGGAACGGGGAGATAATGGAGCTTCGGAAGCACTGTCTCTGGGCAGAGACCAGTGGATCGCAGATCTCTCGGCAACACTTCCCTCGGATTTCAGTGTTCCGGTGACGCAGGCGGCAACTCAGGATCCGGAGATGAGTATTGCTCTGGCCCACGCAGTAGAAGATACCATGTGTGACGAATTCGCAGAGAGTATCGTGGAGATCGACCGGATCAAAGTGCTGGATCACGGAGATTTTGCAGAAGTCGTGGTACCGGATGTGCGCCCGGTACGGGCAGTCATTCTGGCGGCGGTATTGTCTCTGTTTTTTGCGGTAGTCCTCTTTTTGCTGGTGGAGATCTCGCAGGACAGCATCTGGCTGCCGGCAACACTTCGCAGACGCTACGGACTGAACAGTCTGGGAACGGTGCGCAGTGTGGGATTTGCGGAAAATCTGATGTATACGCTGGAGAAAGTGTACGATAAAAAGCAGGCAAAGGAGTCCGAAAATGCGGAAAGCTGCCGTGTGGCAGTATGTGTGGCACTGCCGGAAGCGGATCCGAAGGAAGTCGTGGAGGATTTGCAGAAGCTGGCTAAGACAGATAAGACCCGGAAGGGAATACCGGTGGAATATGTAGCGGTTCCCAGTCCGTTGTTATGCCCGGAGAGTGGAGAGACACTTCGTAAGGCAGATGCATTTCTGCTGGCTGTGCCGGCCGGAGAACGGGTGGGAAAGAGACTGGAAGCGGTATTAGAGTATCTGCATACCCAGGACTGCTCTGCGAGCGGAGCCTTCCTGTGGAATGCGGATGAACAGCTGATCCGCAGCTATTATTTTCTGCCGGGAGCCATACAGACACAGGACACAGAATACGGAGGAGAGCAGGCATGAAGGTAGAAGTTCTGGCATCGGTAATGAATGCTTCTCTTCCGGAGACCGTACAACATATGAACCTGCAATCGGACGCGGTGATCATCAATCAGTGCGACCGGCTGGGGCAGGAGGAAATGCAGATATCTCCGGGGAACGGAAGAATCCGTTTCTGCAGTTTTCCCGACCGTGGCATCGGCAGAAGCCGCAATGAGGCCATCCTTCGGGCGGAAGGGGACATCTGCCTTTTTTCGGATGCGGATATTGTGTATGAAGATGGTTATGAGGCGGCTGTTCTTGAGGAGTTTCAACGGAATCCCCGGGCCGATATGATCATTTTCAATATCGAGGTGGAGGAAGAACGCCGCACCTACCATATTACGGAACGGAAACCGGTACGCTGGTATAATTGCGGGCGGTATGGAGCAGTCAGCTTTGCTGTACGCAGAGAAAGCCTGCTGCAATCTGGTATTACGTTCTCCCTGCTGTTTGGCGGTGGAGCAAAATACAGCAATGGAGAAGACAGCCTGTTTTTAACGGAGTTTATTAAAAAAGGCTACCGGGTATATACTGCACCGGTGACCATCGGCAGAGAGGAAGCCGGGGAATCCACCTGGTTTCATGGCTATAATGAAAAATTTTTCCATGACAGAGGAGTATTGTATCATTATCTGTATGGATGGTTGGAATGGCCGCTGGCGCTGAGGTTTTTATATGCGCATAAGGGCATGTTGTGCACAGAGGTAAGCCTGCAGCAGGCCAGACAGTGGATGCGGGAAGGTATCCAAGAAGCAAAGGAACACGGATCACGGCGGTAAGGCATTTGCTTATGGTTGTTTTCGGGAAAATGGTAAGAGGAAAGGAGGTTCCACATGGAGAAGAGCGCACTGGTGTATATCATATTGACAGCTGTTACCGTAGCATTCGGTTTTCTGGTAAAAAATCGTGACTATACGACAGAATATCTGTCCGGCAGACGCTCCTTTCGTGGGAATACCTCCGGGGATCTGATGGCGGCCGGGCCGGACAGACAGCAGGCGTGCAATGCTGTGGCGGAATTCGCCATCTTCTGTCTCCTGGCCGGGGTTTCTGCCTGCCGCATTGCTGTGGGCGGTGATTACTGGGTCTACTGGCTGAAATTTCAGCTGATCGATCAGGGAAGGCATGTCTCCTACGAAACCGGTTTTGTGTATCTGGTGAAATTTTTCCATCTGATTTTCGGAGAGGGATCTTATCTTCCGATCTTTGGCTTCTTTTCCCTGATTACAGTCTTCTTTTTCCTGAAGGCACTGCATGATCAGGCGGACTGGTATGTATTTTCCCTGTTCCTGTTATTGACACAGGGATTTTACTTTAATAGTATGAATTCGGTACGTTACTATTTCGCACTGGCACTGGCCATGTATGCGCAGAAATATGTGCTGCGGGGAGAATATGGGAAGTTTCTTCTCTGGGTGCTGATGGGCTGTACGATCCACAAATCGGTACTGCTGGTCATCCCGGCATATATTGTGATAGATCTCTTGTCCCGGATCCGGCTGAAAAAGTGGCACTATGCGGTTGGCGTATTACTGATCTTATCTCTGATCTTCGGACAGGATGTGTACCGGAATATTATCTTCCGGTTCTATCCCTATTACAAGGATTCCATGTTCGACAACGGACAGTTATCCTATGTCAACATCGCCAAATGCCTGGCAGTGCTGATACTGTGCCTGATCTATTGGAAGGACAGCGCTCAGGAAAATCGCAGAAACCGTTATTACTTCTACCTGAATCTGGCGGGACTGGTGCTCTATTCCTGCGGCTCCTTTATCCCGGAAGTATCCCGAGTGGCATATTACCTGATCCAAAGCCAGATTTTCCTGATTCCGGGTGTGCTGAAGGATGCCAGAAAGGGATGGTTCCGAATCCTGTGTATTATTGGTGTTGTTGTAGCATATCTATTGTATTTCGTAATGCTGTTGCGGGGAATGTATGATGTGGAGATACGGCTGCTTCCGTATCTAAACTGGATCTTTAATTAAAAGAGGATTTAATTTATGAAAGTGCTGTGGGTCTGCAATATCATGCTTCCGGTCATAGCCGAAGCATTGCATAAAGAAGCTTCGAATAAAGAGGGCTGGCTGTCCGGTCTGTTGGAGCAGGTAGCCGCGGAGAATTCCAGTGACCTGGAGCTGACTGTGGCATTCCCGGTGCCGGCAGATACGGAGGTGCCCTGGAGACTGCAGATAGCAATGCCACGGGAAAAAGAAGACCGGGAGCATTTACAGACAAATACAGATGCTGAAATATATAATATTACGTGTTATGGATTCCACGAAGACACCGTACACCCCGACAGATATCAGCCGTTGCTGGAAGAAGAACTGCATCGGATCACGGAAGACTTTTCACCGGATGTGATCCACTGTTTCGGCACGGAATATCCACACACACTGGCAGTATGCCGGGTGTTTCCCCACAAGGAGAAGATACTGGTGGGAATTCAGGGAATCTGTACGTTGTGTGCGGAGGCATATTTTGCCGATATGCCGAAATCGGAGATCCACAAGACCACTTTCCGGGATCTGGTGAAGAAGGATACCCTGCGCAGCCAGCAGGAAAAATTTGCCCGCAGAGGTGTAATGGAGAGGGAAGCAATAGGACTTGCCGGCAATATCACCGGAAGAACCGCCTGGGACAGGGCAGTGACTACCGCGTGGAATCCCAAGGCACATTATTATACGATGAATGAGACCCTGCGGGCTTCCTTTTATGAAGGACAATGGCAGCCGGAGCACTGTGAACCCTATTCCATTTTCGTCAGTCAGGCGGATTATCCTCTGAAAGGACTGCACTATCTGCTGCAGGCCTTGCCACAGATCCGGGAGAAATATCCCCGGGTACAGGTGTATGTGGCAGGAAATGATCTGACGGCATACCGGACGCCGAAGGAAAAGCTGAAAATATCGGCATATGGCCGTTACCTGCGCAGACTGATCCGGGAAGGACAGCTGGAGGACAGGGTACACTTCCTCGGAAAACTGACCGGAGAAGAAATGAAGGAAAGATTTCTGAAAAGTCATCTGTTCCTGTGTTGTTCCTCTCTGGAAAATTCACCGAATTCCCTGGGAGAGGCCATGCTTCTGGGAGTTCCCTGCATCAGCACGGAGGTAGGGGGAATCCCCAGCCTGTTTGATGGCGGAAGGGACGGCCTGTGGTGCCGGGGACATCAGCTGTCGGAAGTGGCTGAAAATGAGAAATATGCGTCAGATGCTTCTGAAAGTAAAAATAACATGCGAAATTATAAAACGACAAAAACAGAAGAATTGGAAAATATTGTAAATTCCATGGCAAATTCTATTATCGAAATGTGGGGTTCTCCGGAGAAAATGCTGGAATACTCAAAAAATGCAAGAGAACATGCAAGAAAAACCCATGATAAAGAGCAGAATTTCACAAAATTGCAGGAAATCTATGCAAACATAGCAGGGAGGAAGGAATGAAGCTGATATTTGTCTCAAACTATTTTAATCATCATCAGCTGCCCTTCTGTGATGCTCTGTATGAATTGCTGGAGGGAGATTTCTGTTTCCTACAGACACAGCCCATGGAAGAAGAACGGGTGAAGATGGGCTGGCAGGCCGAGGAACGTCCCTATGTGCGCTACGCTGCGAAGAATTCGTGTGCACATAAGTCTGGGGGGGAGAAAACACCCGGCTCTGAGTCGAACAGCAACGCCGTCACAGATGCGGAAGATTTTGAGAAACTATTGCTTACCGCGGATGTGGTGATCTTCGGCGGATGCGATGACGAAAGCTATATTCAGGAGAGACTGACTGCCGGAAAACCGATCTTCCGTTATAATGAACGCTTATATAAGGAAGGGCAATGGAAGGCTGTTTCTCCGAGAGGCCTGTTGCAAAAATACAAGGATCACACCAGATACCGTAAGGCACCGGTGTATTTCCTGTGCGCAGGAGCCTATGTGCCTTGCGATTATCACCTGATCCATGCCTACCCCGGCAAAATGCTGCGCTTCGGCTATTTCCCGGAGACCAGGCATTACGAGGCAGGGCAGCCCTTCAATCACAAAGACCCGGGCAGCATTCTGTGGGCGGCCCGGATGATCGACTGGAAGCATCCGGAGCTGGTGGTGAAAACAGCATCTTATTTAAAAGAACATCTGGAAGAAAATACGTTTCATATTACCATGATCGGCGGAGGGGAACTGGAGGAAGAGACGCATCGCCTGGCAGAGGAACTCGGAGTGACCGACGTGATCACCTTTCCCGGTTTTCAAGGCCCGGAAGAAGTCCGGGCGGCCATGGAAAAGTCAGAAATCTATCTGGTCACCAGTGACCGCAAAGAAGGCTGGGGGGCAGTGGTGAATGAAGCCATGAACAGCGGCTGTGCTGTGGTGGCAGATCATATGATCGGAGCGGCTCCCTGGCTGATCCGTCAGGGAGAAAACGGCAGGATGTACCGGGACGGTGAGGAACAGGAATTATTTCGGACCGTGGAACGGCTTCTCAGGGATCCCGGAGAGTGCCGCAGACTGGGAGAAAACGCACAGCAGACCATTCTCGGGGAATGGAATGCCCGGACGGCTGCGGAAAGATTGATCGAACTGTGCCGGAAAATGAAGTTCTTGCCAGAAATGTCAGAAGAACAGGAAATGCCGGATGCCGGCCAGGATGTGATGCAGGACATCGCAACACCTGCCCCGGTGATTCCACAATTATGGAATGACGGCCCCTGCTCTCCGGCCCCTGTAATCCCGGAGCGGTCTATGTATAGGAGAATAAACAGTGAACAGTAGTGTAACCAAGCAACCGCTGATCAGCGTGATCGTGCCGGTGTACAATATCATACCGTATCTGCCCCGCTGCGTGGAAAGCCTGCGGACACAGACTTACGAAAATCTGGAGATCCTGCTGATCGATGACGGTTCCACGGATGAGACACCGGCATTATGTGACCGGCTGGTAACGGAGGATGAGAGAATCCGCGTCTTCCATAAAAAGAACGGCGGGCCTTCTTCCGCCCGGAATTTCGGATTACAGCAGGCCGGGGGAGAATATGTGGGCTTTGTGGACAGCGATGACTACGTGGATGCGGATATGTATGAGCGGCTGTACGGGGCAATCGAAAAGACCGGAATGCCCGTAGCGCAGGTCGGCAGAGATGAAATCGACAAAGACGGCAATATTTTACCGAATATCTGCGAGCCGGTGGCAACGGAACAGGTGATCCCGGCAGAAGGTTTTCTGAAGGAACTTCTGATGCACCGCGGAGACTGCTCCTTCTGTACCAAGCTTTTGCGGAAGGACCTGTTTACCATAGAACAATTTCCGGTGGGGGCACTGAATGAAGATTTTCATTTATTAGTAAAAATGCTGACCCGGGAGGAAAGTGCAGTTCCGGGGATTGCATGCATTCCCGGACAGGCATATCATGTATTTTATCGTCCGGACAGCAATACCAGAGACAAGAACCGGTTCTCCAGAGTATTCGCCGACAATATCGACAATGCGGACATGGTGCTTGCACTGGTGGATAAAAAATATCCGGAGCTGTCGGAAATCGCATTCCGGTTCGGGATCTTCCAGCGGCTGGATTATCTGCTGCACATCCCTATCGCCCAGATGACCGGGGACAACGCATTCTACCGCAGGGTGGTGCGTGACTTGCGTCACGGCTGGTGGAGAGCCATGAAAAATCCCTGGCTTACCAAAAAGAACAAGTGTTATCATACACTGTTTGCCATTGCACCGAAGGGAATCCGGGTACTGCATAAGAAACTGAAGCACATAGAGTGATGTCCGACGTAGAGGCAGGATAGAACGGGCAACACAGCAACCATAGAAAATAAGGAATGAGTCACGTTACATGAAGAGAAAATTGGCATTTCTGGGAGCAATTCTCCTGGCGGCATTTATATTCACCTACGAGGGAAATACCTATCAGACGCATGCATTGGATGAAGAAGATCAGGCATGGATCGAAGAAGCACGAGGGGCTTTGCAGAATATCGTAGAAGACCGGGAAGTCATGGCACTGGTCTATCTGTGCGATGATCTGACGATCCGTGCGGAAGCGTCGGAAGACAGCACAAAAGTGGTCACCGTGCCCAGTGGACAGATGGTGGAGATCCGGGATGTGACGGTGGATGAAGACTATCAGGTCTGGGAAAAAGTATCCGCCGAGGTAAAGGGCAAGGTCTACGAGGGATATATCCCCCGGGATTATCTGGCATGCTCGGATGAACGTTTTCTGGAATGGGAAGAACTGTACGGCATGAATCCCGGGGCGGCGGTTATGCTGGCAGAGGAAAATGCCACCGGTGTCTATGCGGACATCGAGCAGTTTCCGGAGAGCTACCGGCCGGCATTGCAGGCTTTGAAACAGAAACATCCCAACTGGACTTTTGTACGACAGAATACCGGACTGGATTTCCAGACCGCAGTCAACAACGAACTGCAGGGTGGAAAAAGTCTGGTCTATAAGAGTTACGGGGATTATTGCAAGGAAGGACAGCACAGCCCCAACTGGTACTTTGCTTCCGAAGATGTCCTGAAATTGTATATGGATCCGAGAAATTCATTACATGAGAATGCCATTTTTCAATTTGAACAGCTGACATATAACGAGAGTTACCACACGGAGGCAGCAGTAGAGACCTTCCTGAAGAATACTTTTATGAACAGCAACAGCCCGGCGCCTAAGACGGATATGACGTTTTCCCATATCTTCTGGGCAATCGGCGCGGAGCAGCAGGTCAGCCCGTTCCACCTGGCGGCAAGAGTCTACCAGGAGCAGGGACAGGGTACCTCACCGCTGATCTCCGGAAACTATCCTGGCTATGAAGGATATTATAACTATTTTAATATCTCAGCCAGCGGCAGCACCAACGAGCAGGTGATCACCAATGGACTGAACTACGCCCGGAACAATGGCTGGGACAATGCCTATGCATCTATCCTGGGCGGTGCCAATGTCATCTCTGCGAATTACATAAAAAAAGGACAGGATACCCTGTACCTGCAGAAATTCAATGTGTCTACTACGGCCAGCAACCCGGTATATACCCATCAGTATATGCAGAATATCGCAGCCCCTACCAGTGAAGCACTGAGCATGAAAAAGCTGTACGAAAGCGCGGGAGCATTGGAGAACACCTTTGTTTTCAAAATCCCGGTCTATGAAAATATGCCGGCAAGCCCCTGCCCGATGCCGACCTCTTCCACCAATGTGGTATTGCAGGTACCGGCAGGCTATGATGCTTCCACCATCTACGTGGACGGCATCCCTTATACACCGCAGGTACGGAACAACCGCCGGATCGTCACCGTGCCGAACGGAAATGCGCAGGCGGCAGTAGTCTACCGCTATAATGAAAACGGAGCTCCCATCGGTATGTACGTGTGGACGCTGGAATACCGTAACAACGCCTACGCAGTGACGGAACAGCCGGGACTGACGGACCTGCTGACCTATCATGGATTTTCCATCCGTATCACCGGCAAAGCGGGCATCCGCTTTAAGACAGGTATCAGTGCGGATCTACGGAACACCCTGTTAACCGGCGGTGTCAATGGCTATTACCTGAAAGAATACGGAACCCTGGTCATGAACAATGCCAACCGGAATACATATCCCATGATCAAAGGTGGCGAAAAAGTCATCAGCGGACTTGCCTACGGAACCGACAGCAACGGAGCACACCAGGACAGCATCTACGAGACTGTGGATGGAAGATACCGCTATACTTCCGTATTGGTGGGACTGCCGGCGGATCAGTACAAGGTCGAATATGCCTTCCGCGGCTACATCGTCCTTACAAAAGATAATAAGGATATCACCATATACGGGCCTGCCATGGCAAAGAGCATCTACTCCCTGGCGGAACAGGTGCTGAATATGGGAACCTATGCATCGGGTTCGGAGGCAGATGCATTCTTACGCAAACTGATCAGTGACGCAAAATAAAAGACCGCAAGATTCACGGAACCTATGAGAAGACCGGCATGCCAAGAGCATGAGACGGAAAAACAGCTAAAATATAAAGATAGGACAAAAAAGATGAAAAGACAGGCAACAAAGTACTTGGCACTGACGATAAGCGCTATTATGGCAGTATCCCTTACTGCCTGCGGCGACGGCAGCGACAGCAGCGCAGACGCTGCACTTACACCGGTGGAAGCAGAGCCGATCTTATCGGATCTGGAACTGGAGATCCTGAATCTCGAGACAAAATACAACAAAGGCGAATTTGAACAGGCAGATTACCTTGCGCTGGCAGATGCCTATCACAGAGCAGGCTACATCCGTAAACAGCGTGATATCCTGGAGCAGGACTACAGACTCTATAACGATACAGACGCATTTGCAGCCCTGCAGGAACTCAGCGTAAATCTGGAAGAGGAGACCGACAGCATCCGCGAGAGAGCGCAGGAAATGCAGCATGATCTGGAACTGCCGGAATATCTGGATGAGAGCGTTAACCTGATAGACAGTGAAGACTGGTTCCTGACCATGATGCCCAAGCTGAAAGAGGGACAGCGTAACTACTATCTGGAACAGGACAGCGAACCGCTGCTCTATGTACAGGTGGGATATACGGAAGAAGGACAGTGCTTTTCTAAAGTATGGTATACCGGCAGCCAGGCAGACCGCTTCCTGATTCAGGAGGGCGCAACGATCCGCATGGTGACCGTAACACCTGCCGGAACCGCAGAGGACACCACAGCGCCCGAGAGCGGAACCGAGGAAGGTGCGGGCACAGACGCAGCTACTGCCACAGAGTCTTTGGCAGCTGACATTCAGGATACTGCGGCACCTACGGCAGATGCGCCTGCAAACACTGAGGCATGGAACGGCAGCTTCGAGGCATGGACCATGGATTGTGCGGACGGCAATATCATCCACGAACAGGGAACTCTTCAGAACGGTGTCCTGACAGGCGAATATACCTGCGATGTCTGTAACGGGGACGGTCCGCTGGAAGCCTATTCCCTGTGGAGCAGCCGCGAAGAAAGAGAATATATCACCTATACAGGTACGTTTGATGCGGAGGGAAAGATCCTGACAGAACAGCCTTCGGAAGATGCCAAGAAAAAGCTGCTGGAAGGGACTGAATATATTGATCTCATTCTCTATGCCTATGATGCAGCGGGTGAGAACTGCCTGTGGCAGGGCATCGGCGCAGGTAAGACCGCAGAGGATTACTGCTTCGGACAGGAAATGATCGGACTGGAGATCCGTCCGGAATATACCGGCTATGAGGTGGTGGCTGATATGACCGATACTACGACAAACGGCGCAGACAGCGCGGACAATACAGACAATGCGGCAGATGGCACTACAGGCGATACCGCGGGCAGCGATCCGAAGATCCGTATCTATGATGGAGAAGTCCAGTGGTTTGACGGCACATACTGGGTCAGCGCCGGCAGCGTAAGAGATATGGCGAAACAGGATCCCTTCGCAGCATATGAGGAGAACCATGCTACCGGTGCAACGGGCGGTACCGGCAGTATCACAGGCAGTACCAACGGCAATGCGTCCAATGCGAATGACGGACAGAATATCACCGGCAATACAGGCACTGCGGGAGACAAGACCGGTGGCAGCATTCAGAAACCTACGCCTACCCCGGCAGCGACCGCAAAGCCTGCCACAAAACCGGCTACGTCTACGCCCAAGCCTGCTGCGAAGCCTGCGGCAACCGCAAAGCCTACTCCGGCTCCTACACAGGCACCGGCGCAGGATGATCACAACGATGATCATGACGACAATAACGATAACAATAATAACGATAATAACAATAATAGCGATAACAACAGCAACAATGACAACAATAGCGGAGACAGCGGAAACAACGGTGGCAATTCCGGTGGAAACGATGTGGACGTGGAATGGACACCGGATCTGATGTAAAGATAGGATACCTAAGAGGAAAAGGACACAAGAAAACGTATGAAACTGACGGAAAAGAAAAAACTGATACTGATCAATATTGTGTGCCTGGTGGCGCTGACGGTTATTTTGTGGCCGCTGCTCTTGCTGGCAAAATATGATTACCCTACTGCGGATGACTGGTCCTTCGGGAAATATATGTACCGTGCCATGCAGGCGGGAGAAGGACTTTCCGGCGTGTTTCATGCAATTTCTGAGACCCTGTCTCAGAATGTGTGGGAGGCGAGATTCTCTATTCTGATCCTGTCAGCCTTGCAGCCTGCGGCATTTGGAGAGCATTTTTACCGAATCACACCGTATCTGATGATCGGTTCTGTGATAGTATCACAGCTCTTGCTGATCAGAGAGTGCATCGGAGGACAGGAGAAAGAGAACCGTTTGCTCGTTCTGCCTATCGGTATTCCTATGGCAATTTTTCAGATCCTCTATTGCACCAATCCGGAGGAGAGCTTCTACTGGTATAATGGCTCAGTGAATTACACATTTGTATATAGCTTGTCTCTGATTCTACTGGTACTGTATCTGGAAATCGGTATCTGTAAAATCAGTAAAGCGAAAAGAGCCGTATTCACTATTCTGGCCTGTTTACTGGCTGTCCTTGTGGGTGGCAATAATTTTTCTACCAGTGTTTCTACGATGTGTCTGCTGCTTTGTCTGCAGATCCTCTTTTTGATCTACAGAAGGGATGCTTTCCGGAGAACCTGGATCGTGACGCTGCTGGAGATCGTAAGCGTCCTTGTCTGCATAACATCCCCGCTGACATCCAACAGACTGAATGCAAATTTTGGCGGAGAAACAATGAACTCTCCACTTATGGCAATCTGGCTGTCTTTGGAACGAACTTTTATGAATATTATCAGCTGGACGAATCTGAAAGTCCTGTTGATGTTATTGGTAGTGTTTCCCTTCCTCTGGAAAGCGGTAAGCAATATGAACTACGCATTCCGTTTCCCCGGACTGTTTACAGCACTGTCCTTTGGTGTATATTCCTCTCAGGCAACGGCCACAATTTACGTGGACGGTACCATGGGTGGCGGCAGACAGGGAGCTATCCTCTGGTATTTCTATGTATTGTGGATGGTCGCCAATGTACTGTACTGGTGCGGCTGGATCGCCAAACGAGATGCAATTGCCGCAAAGGCAGAGAAAGCAGATCAACTGGTGGGAAAATACCTTTTGCACTATAGCACCGCGGCAGGAGTACTTCTGGCGGCAGCAGTGCTGTTTGGAAACGTACAGAGTACCACCAGCTACCGGGCTTACCGTATGTGGAAAAACGGCTGGGCACAGGCCTACGGTGCCGGCTGGGAAGATCGGCTGAAAGTACTGAAGGACGATTCCGTAAAGAATCCGGTATTTACCCCGTTAAATTACGTGGAACTTATCATGTACACGGATCTGCAGCCCGAGGACGGCTATGTATGGGTGAACAGTGCGTGTGCGGAGTACTATGGGAAAGAATCCGTGACGGTGGTGGAAGGGGAATAAATAAAAGCTTGTACTTGTAGCCTAAATTGATTAAAATAAAAAAGAGTATGCGATAAATTGTTATAGAAGTAGAATTGAGGATTACGACATGGAACTTACAATAAAGGGAAAGACGCTTCACATATGGTCAAAGAAGCGGATATTATATACTATCTGCTTTTTCCTGTTCTGTGTGATCGACCAGAGGACGAAGACGGGATCAGGCCTGGATGGTGTGATAGAGACTTTCCGTGATATGGCGGGAGTACTGATGGCGATTATCATCATGTCTCATTATAAGCGGGAAGATTTTTTGAAGTATAAAATCCCCTATGCAGTCTGGACAGTAATCGGTCTTGCCGCAGGGATTTTATTCGTGTTCTTAGGACAGCCGTTTGCTTATTACATGAATTCACGTGTGATGGTTGGACTGGATGTGCTGTTATTTGGCTACGTAGTAATTCATACATTTATCAGTGTACTGATAGAGAAAAAATATCCTAAGCTGAACAAGGGGATATTCGGACTGTGGCTGGTTATGATGCTTCTGATGATTTTTTCCAGAAGTGATTATGTATGGCCGCTTTGCTACTTTATTATGTTTGGCTGTTTTTATCTTACCGATTTTACGGAAGAGGAGCAGGAGGACTTGTATCAGGGAATCATGAACGGAGTCATCTTCGCTTTTTTAACGTTTCAGGGATTCTGCTGTGTGTTCCGGCCGTATGATCAGGTGAGATACACGGGAATCTATAATAATTCGAACCTGAACGGATTGTTCTATCTTGTTGTGCTGGCAGCAGTATTTGGAAAAATCTTGTATGTGACAAAAGAAAACAAGCATAAGTTTTGGAGAGTATATTACTGGCTGGGAGCTGGGGCAGTGTATTCGTTCCTGTTTATGACGATTGGCCGGACAGCATGGCTTGTATCCTTTATACTGGGGGTATTATTTCTGGTGTTTTATCAGAGAGTAAAAAGAAAGTGGCATTATATCCGGAACGGATTATTGTTGGTATTATGTGTCTGCATAATGTTTCCGGTGACGTTCGGAATGACGAGATATTTGCCACCGGTGTTCCATCACCCTGTGTGGTTTTGGGGAGAGTGGAGTGAAGAAAAAGTACATTCCTGGGATGCATGGAACTCTGAGAAATATGTAAATGTGGATGAGGTAATTACTACAGCGTTAGGGCGAACTACTGAAATTACAGAAAAGATATTTGGAAGAACTTTTTTTACCCTTAGAGCGTATGCGGCCGAAAATATTGAGATACCCGCATTGAGTTATACAGAAGCAGATAATTCAACATTAATTAGAAAAACAATATATATGCATTATTTGAGGGAATTAAATTTTTGGGGACATACAAGGGAAAATCAAGGATTTCAGATGTTTGCTAACTACTGGATTGGGCATGCACATAACATTTATTTACAGTATGCAACAGATTTTGGACTTTTTGCGGGAGGGCTTTTTGCTATTATGTGTATTTCATCAATAATTTATTTAGTGAAATGCTATATTAATACGGAAAAAATGAGATATGCAGTTGCCCTTTTCCTGTTGGCAGTCCCATTATTATTTGGAATATTAGAATTTTCGTGGGGAAGCGGTTCGATAACGATAATATTGTTGTTTATATGTTGGCGACAAATGATTATTCATAACAGTGAATATAGAAGAAAAGAAAATTGTCAATCATAAGTATTAATGATATAATTTATAGATACTATTTGAGAAAGGCTTTGATATGAAGAATGTTGATATTTTAAAAATCCCAGCAAATAGAATTATTGCATTAATATTGCTGGATATTATGTCTATTGTTGTGGCAGCTTTTACAGCTTTATATATTCGTTTTGACTTTAGTTTTAATGGGATTCCAAGTGAGTATTTGCAAAAATTTGAACGAATTATACCATACAGCATTATTATTACATTAGTTTTTTTTGCTATATGGAAATTATATAAAAGTGTGTGGCGTTATGCGAGTGCTACAGAATTACTTAATATTGTGTTTGCTACTACTTGTGCCTCTGTCGGACAGATAATCATATGCCATTTACTGAATGAAAAAATGCCTAGAAGTTATTATGTATTGTACTGGTTTTTGTTATTTGGAATGACATGCATAATTCGCTTTAGCTATCGCATTCTTCGTTTGATTAATTCTAAGAGGTCAGAATTTTCTGGGAAAAAAGAACGGAATAATGTAATGCTGATAGGTGCAGGAGCAGCTGCAAATGCGATTTTAAAGGAAATTGAAACAAGCAGATATTTGAATTTAAATGCTAAATGTATTATAGATGATAATTCGGGATGCCATGGAAAATTTCTCCGTGGAGTTCCTATTGTGGGTGGAAGAAACAAGATTATAGATGCTGTAGGTGAATATGGTATTGATGAAATTATTTTTGCAATCCCTTCTGCCAGTACGCGTGTTAGAAAAGAAATATTAGATATTTGTAAGGAAACCGGATGCAAAATGCGTACTTTACCGGGAATGTATCAATTAATTAATGGAGATGTATCCATTGCAAAACTGAAGGAAGTAGAAATTGAGGATTTGTTGGGAAGAGATCCTATTAAAATTAATACTGAGGAAGTTCTTGGATATGTAAAGGATAAAACTGTTCTTGTAACAGGTGGAGGTGGCTCTATTGGAAGCGAATTATGTAGACAAATTGCAGCACACCAACCGCAACAGTTGATCATTGTGGATATATATGAAAACAATGCTTATGATATCCAACAGGAATTGATACGTAAGTATCCAAAACTAGATTTAGTAGTCTTAATTGCATCCGTGCGCAACAAAGAGCGGATAGATTCAATTTTTGAAAAGTATCGTCCGAATATTGTATATCATGCGGCAGCACATAAACATGTCCCTCTTATGGAGGTTAGCCCTAATGAAGCAATTAAGAACAACGTGTTTGGAACCTATCGTACAGTACAGGCGGCGGACAAGTATGGCACGGAAAAATTTGTATTGATTTCTACGGATAAGGCGGTAAATCCTACGAATGTTATGGGAGCATCCAAGAGAATGTGCGAGATGGTCATTCAGATGATGAATCGTCAGTCGAAGACTAATTTTGTTGCAGTTCGTTTTGGAAATGTATTAGGTAGTAACGGAAGCGTAATCCCTCTGTTTAAAAAACAGATTGCAGAAGGCGGCCCGGTTACGGTTACAGACCCGAACATTATTCGATACTTTATGACCATTCCAGAAGCAGTATCTTTGGTGTTACAGGCAGGGGCTTATGCTCATGGGGGAGAAATCTTTGTATTGGATATGGGAGAACCGGTAAAAATTGTGGATCTTGCAACGAACTTGATTAAATTGTCTGGATATAAGCCCGGAGAAGATATTGAAATTAAATTTACCGGGTTACGCCCTGGAGAGAAGATGTACGAAGAACTTCTCATGAGTGAAGAGGGGCTGAAAAAGACTGCTAATAAAATGATTTATATTGGAAAACCGATTGATTTTGACGATGATGTTTTCAAAAAACAATTGGATAAGATTTACAGAGATGCATATGATGAATCAGATAAGATTCGGGAAGACATTAAAGAAATGGTACCGACATATCAGGTTGTAAAATAGAGGAATACTATGAATAAGACAACAAAAAAGGTATTATATGGTGTGGCAATATTTACTGGGATGGCTGTAGCTGGGGTGAAAATTGCATCAACAATGCAGAAAAAGCAATGCAGAAATGATGAAAAGAATCCGTTTGAAGGTAAGCGGGTAATCTTTGTTAAAAATGAAGAGGATCTTGAAAATGCAGATGGAGTAAGAGGACATTTGGAATTGGTGGGAAATTCAAAGTATACGCCTTCTGTTTATGACAAATATGTAAAGAGATGTTTCGATATTGTGTTATCATTGGGCGGTATTGTAGCCTTATCCCCGGTTTTACTGGGAATTGCAGTTGCTATTAAGGTTGATGATCCGGGTCCGGTGTTTTTTACACAAAAAAGATTAGGACAAAATAAGAAATATTTCAGAGTATATAAGTTCCGCAGTATGAAAATGTCCACCCCACACGATACCCCCACTCATATGTTGGAAAATCCTGAGCAGTATATTACCAAAGTAGGAAAGTTTTTACGTGCACATTCTTTGGATGAACTTCCTCAGCTGTTTAATGTATTGGATGGTTCGTTGTCTTTAGTAGGTCCGAGACCCGGATTGTGGAATCAGGATGTGCTTACAGCGGAAAGAGATAAGTATGGGGTTAATGAATATAAACCTGGTATTACAGGTTGGGCACAGATTAATGGTCGAGATTCTATTTCTATCGAAAAAAAGTGTGAATTGGACGGATATGGGGTTCATCACAGTTCATTGATGTTTGACTTAAAATGTCTGCTTGGGACAGTAGTAAAAGTAGGGCATGATGATACTGTTGTAGAAGGTGGAACGGGCACAATGTCGAAAATATACCGCAACTATACAGAAGGTAAGAGCCGAGAAGAAATTATTGGAAATATTGGATTTGGTAAAAGAGTAGAGGTTGATAAAACACAAAAGAAAAAAGTGTTGATTACCGGCGCGGGATCCTACATCGGACGGGCTTTTATTGAGTATGCACAAAAATATTATCCGAACAATTTCCAAATAGAAGAATTGGATATGTTGAGAGATACATGGAGAACATATGATTTCTCTCAATATGATATTATTTATCATGTGGCAGGAATAGCGCATGCTGATGTTGGCAATGTATCAGAGGAGACAAAGGAAAAATATTATACGGTAAATACAGACCTTGCGGTAGAAGTTGCAAAAAAGGCAAAGAACGAGAACGTAAAAGAATTTATCTTTATGTCATCTATGATCGTGTATGGAGAATCTGCTCCATATGGAGAAAAGAAAGTAATAGTAGAGCATACAGTTCCGCTACCGGCTAATTTCTATGGAGACAGCAAACTACAGGCAGATGTGGCAGTGAGAGAATTGGCAGACGATGCTTTTAAAGTAATAGTACTTCGACCGCCAATGATCTATGGTAAGGGAAGTAAAGGTAACTATCCAATATTGGCTAAGCTTGCAAAAAAGCTACCTTTATTTCCAAAAGTGAAAAATGAAAGATCTATGTTATATATTGAGAATTTGTGCGAGTGTTTATGCCAGATAATGTTAGTGAAGGAGATAGAGCAGGATGCAACGGTTTTGATTCCACAGAATGCGGAATGGACTAATACCTCTAAAATGGTCAAGAAAATATCAGAAGCAAATGGGAGAAATATAGCAATGGTTAAAGCTATGTGGCCTATACTTGTTTTAGCGGGAAAAGTGCCGGGTAAAATAAGTTCTCTGATTAATAAAGCATTTGGAAATAATTGTTATGCGCTTGCAATGTCTGAATATGAAGGCATATGTTATCAGATTATTTCGGTAGATAAAAGCATTGAGAGAACCGAGGGGAGAGATAATCATTAAAATTAGTAGCGTTTGTATAATTAATTGTTTTGACACATATGAGCATAGGGTGGATTTACTTTATGACTATTTTAAAGAAAAAGGGATGAAAGTTCAGGTATTTACATCTAACTATAGACATTTTGAGAAATGCAGAAGAACAGATAAGAAAGAGGATTATAGATTTGTTGATGCTATTCCTTATAAAAAAAATTTGTCTTATAGCAGAGTGAAATCACATGTCATTCTTTCAAAAAATATATATGAGCAGATTAGTAAGGAAAAAGTTGATTTACTTTGGATTTTAGTTCCGCCTAATAGTTTTGTAAAGGATGCTGCAAAATATAAAAAAAATCATCCCAAAGTAAAAATAATCTTTGATTTAATAGATATGTGGCCAGAGACAATGCCCATATCTAAATTCAAAAATTTACCTCCGTTTATATATTGGAAATCATTAAGAGATAAACATTTAAATGTTGCAGATAGCATAGTTACCGAATGCGATTTGTATAAGCAGAAGCTTCCAACAACAGTTGATTTTTCGACAGTATATACGCTCTATTTAGCACGCAAAATAAAAGAAAGCAAAATTGAATTAAATACACCTAACGACAGAATTAATTTTTGCTATTTGGGATCAATTAATAATATTATTGATATTGACGAAATTGCAAGGATAATCTCAGAAGTGACCAATGTCAAAGCTACAACTATACATATTGTTGGGGATGGTGAAAAAAGGGAACAGTTGATTGAAACGTGCAAGCTTGCAGGTGCACAGGTAATTTTTCACGGAAAAATTTACGATGCCTCTGAAAAGCAAAAAATATTTAACCAATGCCATTATGGATTGAACATCATGAAGCAATCCGTAGTGGTAGGGTTAACCATGAAAAGCATTGACTATTTTGAAGGAGGACTTCCGATAATCAATAATATTCATGGTGATACGTGGGAAATAGTTCTTCGAGAAAAAATAGGATATAATATTGATAAGGAAAAAAATTGTAAGGATATAATTAAGTATGAAGCAAAGATGAGAGAAAGAGTTAGAGAGGTGTATGAGAGAGAATTCGGTATTGATACGTTTAGAAAGAAAGTGCAATGCATTTTAGACGAAATTTAACTTACAAATATAATTAGAATAAAAAAGAAAGGGAGAAATATATGCTAGTGTCTCCAATTCCGTCTGTGAATAGAATATTATTTCCCAAAAGTAAAAATAATTTATACTGGAAAAATTGTGTTTTTACATCAAGATCAGGAGTATCAGTAAGACTTATTATTGATGCATATAGAGAGGTATTAAAGAAAGACAAAATAAATATAAGTATTCCCAGCTATTTTTGCGCAGAAACTGAAGCAGAATTTTCCGATTCAAATGTAAATATTTTAAGATACCCTTTGTTAGATGATTTTGAACCTGATTGGAAGTACATTAAGGAAAACAATCAGTTTAAGGAAAATGATATTTTTGTTTTTGTACATTTTTTTGGGGAATATCATGATATAAATCGAGCAAGAACATTTTGTGATAATAATAATTGTATACTTATTGAAGATTGTGCTCATGTACTATATAAATACGGTAAAATGGCACAGAAGGGGGATTTTGTATTATTTAGTCCACATAAATTGTTAGGACTAATGGATGGAGCTGTAATTCTATGTAATAACAGTGAAAAAAATGAAAGAATATATAAAGTTGTACAGCAAAAGTCTTATGTCTCAAAAAAAACTTTTGAAACAGTTAAATGGAGACTTAAAAAGATAGTTCAGAAGATAATTCGCAGAAGTAGAAAAACGAATTATTGTTATCAGGAGCATTATCTTGAGACCCGGGATAGAACATCTAATATTGCAATTTCCACTATATCATATAATATCATAAAAAGTATTGATGAAGAGGAATTAAAGAAAATAGCATACCGGCGTAGAGAAAATCTTAAATTAATGAATTATGTAATAAAGGAAGTTTGTCCAGACATCTGTGAGATTATTTCTGAAGAAAATGAAAGTCCTTTCTTTGCGGTATATTCGCTGGAAAAAGTTGAGAATAAAGAAGCGGTAATATCTCAAATAAAGGGTAAGGGAATTGAGGTATTGTTCTGGCCTTCTTTATCGCCGATTGTTGCTAATGGGGATCAATTCGAGACCACTAGAAAATATTCTAAGAACCTTTTTATGATACCTATTCATCAGGATATAAAAATGGAGGATATAGCGAAATATGCAAAGAAAGATAAAAAATCCTCTAATAGTATGATGGTGAAAAAAATAGGCTGCGAACAGGAAGAAAGAAAAAAATGGAATGATATACTCGCTCAGTCTGAATTAAGTAACATAACACAAGATTGGGGTTATGCTGAAGCAAAGAGCAAGGCTGAAGGATGGGGCGTTGACAGGTTCTTTATCTGTAAAGACCAAAATGTTATAGGCGTTGTTCAGATTTTAAGAAAAAAAGTATTAGGTGTAACAGTAGCAGTCAGAATAAATAAGGGCCCGGTTTTTGTTAAAGAAGAGAATCAATTGGAAAATGAACTTCAAATAGTAGATATGGTTAGGAAAAGATACTACAAGCTTTTGCCAATTGTGTGGGATCCATATTCAACTATGAGCAATAGTAATTTTATAAAAATGATTCAAAATGGTTGGAAAGTGATAGATATATATGGTTTTCCTTCAGGAACTGTAGATTTGCTGAAAGCAGAAAATGAAATCCGTGCGGCGTTAAATAGTAAATGGCGGAACCAACTAAAAATGGCTGAAAAATCTGGCTATAGCATAGAAAAAGAAGAAATAGATTTTGAAAAATTCATTCAATGTTATAGGAAAGAACAGGAAGACAAAAAATTTGAGGGCGTAAATGAAAGATTGTTAAGGGAGATAAATGAATTGTCTTCTCAACCATTAAGATTTTTCTACGTTAAAAATAAGTTGGGAGAAGTAATTGCTTTTGACATTTTCTATCGACATGAAAAGGCAGCAACCTATTACATTGGCTGGAATAATGAAGAAGGAAGAAAAGCCTGCCTAAACAATCTATTATTATATCATGCTGCTATTGAACTAAAGAAGGAAGGCGTAGAAATATTGGATTTAGGAGGAATTGAGTATATCCATACAGAAAGTATTGCAAAATTTAAAGATGGAATGAACCCTAAGCACTTCAGACAAATGGGTGAGTTTGTAAAAATATAGGAGCCGCATAATGAAACGTGTATATTTAACGATGATATATATAACATTGGGATTAAATGTTTTATTGCCGTGGATTTTTTGCAAGATAAAGGGATTTCAATATATATATTGGCCGGTAGATGAAAAATATTTGGATATAGCAGTAGTATTTTTGATATTAATTTTGCTAATAACGATAGTAATCGTAGAATTATCTAGATACGGTGGCTCAAAGATAGAATTTTCTGAATTGGATAATTCCTTTTTATTGGGAAATGGGGTTACTCTGCTGTTCTGGTTCTCAATAATTTTAAACTTAATTAATATTGTTGTAACAGGAGGATTTAGAGGGATTATAGTGGGAGCTGCTAATTCAACAATTATTGCCTATCTCCAATTCTTTTTGGACAGCCGATTGTTATATTTTGCAGTACTTCTCAAAGCGTATAAAAGGCAAAAGATAGAAGAAATATGTATCTATTCTTTTGCATATGTTGCTGTATCCTTTATGTATTCATCAAGATCAGGAATATTTTGGATGGTATTTTACAATATGGTTTTACTATATGCTTTAAAGCTCTCTAAAAGATTTGTTCAAAAAATCATGTTACTCATGGTAGTGCCGATAATGCTTGCACCAGTGTTGTATATGTTAGCAACAGCAAGTCGAAGTGATGCAAATTTGAGTATAGAAGGCATGATCAATCAAATCGTAGGAAGAGTTTCATATTTAGAAATTAGTGCAATAGAAATAGAACAGGCTAAAACAGGGGACTATGTCGCAGATGTATTTAATGAAAAATACGGGATGGAAAACCAAGCAAAACAAATTGTAAATATGCTTGTTCCCGGAAGTGTTTTCCAAGATGACGTTCAGCCTAATCAATATTGGAGAGCTATTTTTGCCGGTTGGACAAAAGAGGCAGCAAAGGAACATTATACATCGATGTATTTTGTATTACCGGTTTATTTATATGTAAAATATGGTTTAATGGTTGCTGTTATATTATATGCAACGATTATATACAGCTTATTTAGGATAACATGTAAAATGAAGAATAATGCATTTGCTTTATTCGTTGCAAGCTATTTCTTCTATTCATTATTTCAATTCTTTGATTGGGTATATCATGCTCAGGATATATACGCATTTCTTTTAACTGTTATAAGCATTAAAGTGATGGAAATGTTAGTCGGAAAATATAAGATAAAAATAGGAGCGAGAAAAATATTTTATGATGAAATATAGTGTATCCGTGATTATTCCAATGTATAATGCGGAGAGTACCATAGAACAAGTAATTGATTCGGTCCTGGAGCAAACGGCAGTAGAGAGAGTGAAAGAAATCATTATAGTTAATGATGGATCGAGGGATTGCTCAGAACAAAAAGTTCTAGATAAAATAAAAGAAGTAAAAAACATTCCTATAATATATAGATATCAGGAGAATAGAGGAGTGTCATCTGCCAGAAATGAAGGGATGAGAATAGCAAGGGGAGAACTAATTGCACTATTGGATTCGGACGACCTGTGGCACGCAGATAAATTGGAAAGGCAGTTAGAAATATTTGACCATTATCCGGAGGTTTGCTTTTTGGGAACCGGTTATATGGATAAGCCTTTCAGAAGAAAAGGTCGAACTATTACAACCTTATATAAAGCGGATTTGTGGGATATTTTTTGGAGCTTTTTCCCTGTTACGCCGTCAGTCATGTTTAAGCGAGAAGCAATAGAGAAAGTGGGATATTTTGACGAGAATCAAAAGTACTGTGAGGATATAAATTATTATATCCGATTTGCAGTACATTTTAATTATTATTATTTGCCAGATAAACTTGTAGACATTGATATTGGGAAAAAATATCGAGGGGAAAAAGGCTTGACATCTAACCTTAGAGGTATGCATGAGGGAGAGATGAAAAACTTAAAGGAAATGTATGAAAAAAGGTATGTAAATGTTGGATTTTATTTGCTTTTTTACATTTTTATGAATATGAAATATTTTAGAAGACGAATAAAACATACTATAACACAATATATGAAAAAATAATTGGGGCGGATAAAAATAATGACTAACAGCAAAGTATCAAGAGTTATTTTGTCCTTTGACGATGGAAGAAAAGACAATATAGATGTAGCAGAAAAAGTATTAAAAAAATACGAGCTTAATGCGACATTTAATATCACCACGGGATATGTTGATGATACAATAAGAGAAAGTGAAAGGCCTTGTAGAAATCCGGCATTGACAATAAACGATGTTATGGAATTGAACAAAAATGAGTTATTTGAAATAGCAGGTCATGGGCAAAATCATTTGAATGATGTAGAGGATTGGCAGGAAGGAATAGAGAAATTAAAGCAATGGTTAGGAGAACATTGGGGTGAACAAGGGATTGGAGTAGCCAGTCCTCACTGCGGTATTACTGAGCAAAGCATTATGGAAAAAAGTGAAATAATCAAATCAAATAATATTGCCTATGTTCGTATCGGATTAAAAAATCAAAATAGTGTGATTCAGAAAATAGTTTCTAAACTTGCTATTTTAACGCATAGTAATGTAATGTTTTATGCATCTATTAAGAAATCGTTGCAGGTTGTTGGGACGAGCATGTGCGTATATTCAATTCCAGTATTGCATAATCTTACCGTCGAACAAATTAAATATGCAATTATGAAAGCAGAGACTCAAAAACTCGATTGTGTTTTTATGTTTCACAGTATAGTTTTATCAAAAGACCAATATTATAGTGATTTATGGTCATGGGATGCTGAAAAATTTGACGAACTGTGTAAATGGCTAAAAAGAGAACAAAGTGACAAAAAAATTCAAGTTGTAACAACTATTGAGATGTTCAAATAAATATAAGAGGAAAATAAAATGGAGCATTTTTTTTCGGTAATAACATCAGTATACAATGGGGAAAAATATATTCAAAAAGCAATAGAATCAGTTGTTTGCCAGACAGAAAAGGACTTTGAATATATTATTGTAGATAATGGTTCCACAGACAGTACATCAGATATAATAAAAGAATTACAGAAAAAATATGATAAATTTGATATAAAGATTATTACTTTGAAAAAAAATAAGGGAATTAGCGGAGGAAGAAATACCGGTATTTTTGCAGCTACGGGAGAATATGTATGCTTTTTGGATGCTGATGATTATTGGAGAGATGATAAGTTGAGCATCGTAAAGAATGTTTTAAAAGAAAAGGAAAGTATTAATGTATGTTGTCATTGGGAGTACCATATCAAAGGAGAGAGTAAAGAGATTGGAAAGTATAGGAACGTTGACAATCAAGATCCTTATAAAGACTTGTTATTAAAAGGAAATTGTCTTTCTACCTCCGCGGTAGCAGTTGAGCGTAACTTGATTAATAGTATTGGAGGGTTTGATGAAAAATTGACCTCAGGAGAAGAAGACTATGATTGCTGGCTGAGACTTGCAAGGCAGGGAGCAAAGTTTTATATGATACAAGAACCATTAGGATTCTGGGTCATTAGAGAAAATAGTGTGTCGGCAAAACATATAAAACATACAGAAGCAGTGATTGAAGTAGTAAAGGAGCATTTGAACAATCTGGATTATGTGGGACTAAGCAAAGAAACGATTGAAAAGAAAAATAATAAGATAATAGCAAGGTATTGGTTTGCATGTGGCAGGATGCTTTCCATGGCAGGAAAACGTAGAGAGGGTAATAAGGTTTATAAAAAAGCATTAACCATATCGCCCTTTTATATCAAGGCAATCGTAGGGATTCTTTTTAATATTTTACATATATAAATATTTAACATAAGCAGTTTAACAGTAAATAGGGAGAGATAGAATGAAAACAGTAATTTTAGCAGGTGGATTTGGAACACGTATTTCGGAGGAATCACAATTTAAGCCTAAACCTATGCTTGAAATTGGTGAAATGCCTATTCTATGGCATATTATGAAAGAATATTCACACTATGGATTTAATGATTTTATTATTTGTGCTGGATATAAACAACATGTTATAAAAGAGTGGTTTGCGGATTATTTTTTACATACCTCGGATGTGACATTCGACTATACTAGCGGGAAAAATGATATTATTATTCATAATAAAAGAGTAGAACCGTGGAAAGTAACAGTTGTAGATACTGGTTTGAACACCATGACCGGAGGGAGAATTAAAAGAATAAAAGAGTATGTAGGCGAAGAACCATTTATGCTTACTTATGGTGATGCAGTTGGTAATATAGATATAAATGAGTTGTTGAAATTTCATTTACAGAATGGGAAAATAGGGACAATATCCGTATACAATTTCGGACAGAACAAAGGCGTTTTAGATGTGAACCCAGATGGAAAGGTAAATGCTTTTCGTGAAAAATCCGATTTGGACGGAGATATGATCAATATTGGATTTATGGTTATGAACCCTGAAATATTTGATCGTATAGAGGGAGATGAAACTGTATTTGAGCAAGAACCTTTGAATAGTCTGGTTAGAGATGGAAATTTGGTGGCATATACACATAGGGGATATTGGCAGTGTATGGATACCTTAAGAGAAAAACAACAATTGGAAAAATTATGGGCATCGGGAAATGCACCATGGAAAGTGTGGGCAGATTGAATAATGAATTTGACATTTCCTTTTATAAAGGGAAAAAAGTGCTTATTACAGGACATACTGGATTTAAAGGAGCCTGGTTATGTAAAATGCTCTCACTTGCAGGAGCAAAGGTAACGGGATATGCATTAGAACCCCCAACGACACCTTCATTATTTGAAATTGCAGAAATAGCAAAAGATGTCGACTCAATAATAGGAGATATCCGAGATTATGCACATTTAAAAAATGTATTTGATGGTGTACAACCGGAAATAGTATTACATTTAGCAGCGCAACCAATCGTGAGAGAAGGATATAAAAATCCTGCATATACTTATGAAACAAATGTTATGGGAACGGTTAATGTTTTGGAATGTGTTAGAAATAGTAGTAGTGTAAAATCCGTTTTAAATGTAACAACTGATAAAGTATATTTGAATAAAGAATGGGAGTGGGGATATCGCGAAAATGAGGAACTTGATGGTTATGATCCCTACTCCAATTCGAAATCATGCTCAGAGCTTGTGACACATAGCTATAAAAGAAGTTTTTTCAGTGATGGTAAAGTGGCTATTTCTACTGCCCGGGCAGGTAACGTAATAGGCGGGGGAGATTTTGCAGAGGACCGGATTGTACCGGATTGTATACGTGCTGTAAATGAAAAAAGAACGATTATGGTGAGAAATCCTTTTTCTACAAGACCTTATCAGCATGTATTGGAGCCGTTATACGCATATTTACTGATTGCGGCAAAACAATATGAAGATGTTAATTTAGCAGGATATTATAATATCGGACCGGATGAACAGGATTGTTACAAGACAGGGGAACTTGTTGATGTATTCGTAAAACATTGGGGGGAAGGGGTTCAATGGGAAAACTGTTATGACGGTGGACCTCATGAGGCTAACTTCTTAAAATTGGATTGCTCAAAAGCAAAAAGCGTATTTAGCTGGGCTCCACGGTGGAATATTGATAAGGCAATAGAAAAAGTAGTGGAATGGAGTAAATGTTGGAAAGAAAATGGCGATATAAGAGCCTGCATGGATTCTGAAATAATGGAATTCTTGAATGACGGAAGGGAAAAATATGAGAAAAGTAGTTGTTACAGGCGCTAATGGCTTTATTGGAAGTACGCTGATCAGAAAGATGATTGATCATCACATACAGGTCATTGCCATTGATATGACATTTTCACCATCTAAATTGCCTGAAAGTGAGTATATAAAAAAATATTCTTTAAGTCTGAGCGAAATTGATAAACTTAGAGAGCTTTTAGAAAAAAATGACTATGATACGTTTTACCATTTTGCCTGGCGTGGAGTAAACGGTAAGGAGAAGGCGGATCCTTCTGTACAGATTGAAAACATAGACATGACTCTAAATTGTGCCAAATTAGCATATGAGAGTGGATGCAAAAAATTTTTATGTGCAGGAACAATTGCTGAACAAGCAATAAGCAGTTTGGATAGCTTAATTAAGACTAATGGTGGAATGATGTACGGAGTGGCTAAGCACTGCACACAACTGATGCTGGAAACTTATTGTAAGAATGTTGGCCTTAATTATGTATGGATGCAATTTTCCAATATCTATGGACCTCAAAACAAAACAGGAAATTTGGTTAGCTATACGTTGGAAGAAATACTTAATAATAGAGAAGCTACCTTTGGCCCGGCACTGCAAATCTATGATTTTATCTATATAGATGATTTGATTAATGCAGTTTACAGATTAGGAGAAAATGAAACAGGGGCTGATAATTATTTTATTGGATCAGGAAGTCCTAAAATATTAAAAGATTATTTGTATCAGATAGGAACTATTTGCGGAAAAAGTGAATTAATAAAGATAGGTCTCAGACCTGATGATGGAATAAAGTATTCTGCGGAAATGTTTGATAATTCCAAATTAATCAGTGATATTGGAGAGTATGTCTCGGTGACTTTTGAGGAAGGAATAAAACGAACACTGGATAATTTTTGAAAGGAGAGTCGGAATGGTACAAAAATTTGATTTTCAAGAGTTGGATTTACAGGGAGCATATATAATTACTCCGTTTTGTGCAACGGATAATAGAGGAGCATTTATCAAAGACTATAATATAGATACGTTTAAAGACAACGGAATAAATCATGATCTGAAAGAGGTATTTTATACAATATCTAAGAAAGGGGTTATTCGAGCCATACATTTCCAATTGATAAAACAACAGGCTAAACTTGTACGTTGCATATCGGGACATGTATATGACGTAATTGTTGATCTGCGACCGGAATCACCTACTTTTGGACAATGGAGGGGGGTTCATCTGACAGGAGAAAATACTAAGTGTGTATTAGTGCCGGAACGTTTTGGACATGGCTACCTCGTTGTTGAAGATTCGATTGTGAGTTACAAGTGTGCTGAAGTATTTTATGGAGAAGGAGATTCTGGTATTATGTATAATGATCCGGAACTTGCTATTGAATGGCCGTATGATTTAATAGGTGGCTCAGACAAGCTTATAATGAGCGATAAGGATAAGAAATTAATGAGTTTCTCGGATTATAGGCATTTGCGCAATATATAAAGAAAAGTATAAAGGGACGTATAAATGAAACAAGATGATTTCAAGTATAGATATATTGTCAAGGTATTAAGTTCTATCGGAATTGCGGTACTTAATATGATAATACAGTTTGTTTTGCCGCGAGCCTTTAGTATAGAGGAATACGGATATTATACGTATAACTTAAATGTCTTTACATCAATAGTTACTTTGGCTAATTTGTCTGCATCAAATGCTTTTATTGCTAAATATTCAAAAAGAAATCAAGAGATAGGAATGATTTATTTTTATCTTAGCTTCTATGGAATAGTAGCAATAGTGCTTAATGTATCAGTCATTTTTCTTTATGGAATAGGCGCATTTTCTTCGACTTTTGCAGGGCAGACATTAGGAATCGTTATGCTGGGATTGGAAACGGCAATTGTATTGAAACTGCTGACAGATTGCATCTCTATTTATGATGCAGCGGCTATTTCCCGATTCCCTGCAGTACTACAAATTCTTTTAAAAATTATCGTCAGTGGAGCGGTGATTTTTGGTTATCTTTTTGGAAATTTAAATCTAGCACTTTTTTATATAATTCAATTAAGTGTTACGATAGTGATAGTATGTATTTTATTATATGCAATTATAAAAGAGCAGAAAAAGAAATACATAAATTACGAAAAAAAATTTTTTAAAGAATATATAAAGGAATTTTATATCTTTTGCAAGCCACTTGTATTAGCGACCGGAGTTGCCCAGATTACAGTTATTCTTATGAATTGGGCACTCATGAAGTGGTCAGGGACAACAGAACAGGCGCTTTTTGGCGCTGCATGGCAATTGAATACTCTTGTCACATATGTCTTTTCTCCATATGCTGAATTGTCCAAAAGAGAATTTGCTGTTGCCGCAACATCTAAAAATGATTTGAAAAATAAAATAGAACAAGCATTAAAACTGATGAACTGGATTACTTCATATTTTGCAATATTTATAGCATTTGCATCGGATTGGATTCTAACGATTGTATATGGAAAACAATATTCAGGTGCTAAAAATATTACAATCATAATAATGTTTTATACAGTATATCAAGCATGGGGACAGATAACGGGTGCCTATATGATTGCTACTGAAAAAACAAAGGCGAATGCATATATATCTGTTATAGGTCAGATATTGACTTTGTTATTTGTATTTTTGTTCCAAATTCCAAATTTTATTTGGCCTAATACTTTGGGATCTATAGGTATAGCTTTAAACTATTTATTAGCGAATGTTATAACAACTTATATATCTGTGCTTTTCGTTTGTAAAACTTTAAATATTTCTGCTATGAAAACAATAATACAGCAGTGGTGTGCGATGATGTTTTGCACTTTGACATCTATAGTAATTGTTTTTGCATTAAATAAAATATATGTGCTGGATACTTTTGGCGCATGCATAGTAAAAACATTGTTTGCAGGAATTATATACACTTGCGCTTTTATAATAATTATATATATTAGACCTACATTGTTGGGAATAAGTAGAGACAGTATGTTGAACGTATTAAGAGGAAGAAAAAAATGAATGTGATGATTTTTTGTGCGAACCCGGTTAACGGTGGGACTGCAAGAATGTTTTATGAAGTTACGGAGGGATTGGAAAAAATTGCCTCTGAACAATATAAAGTTTATGCTTGTATAGATAAGGACAATGATGTAAATATATATAACAACATTCCGGATTTGTACCGACTGCCCATATTGTCTGCTAGAAAAGTATATCCACATATGTATGGCGGGAAATACATTAAAAGAGTGATTAATAAGCTTAAAAGAACTGTTTGCTATTCGAAAATTAAAAAAAATAATATAAGAATAGTACGTGATTTTATACGGGATAAAAGAATAGATGCAGTAATTATACATAATGGAGGATATAATGGAGATGAACTATGTGATCAGGTATTAGAAGCTGCTTATCATAATAAAGATATAGTAAAAAAGAGAATTTATGTATTTCATAATGATATAGAAAAAAGTTTTATTATGAAACAGATTTTCAGGTCCTACGATAGAAAATTAGATAAGCAAGCAACGAATCTGATTACTGTATCTAATTATACTAAAGACAGAATTGCCGATTCATCGTACATACATAAAAATATTGATGTAATATATAATGGAATTAATGTAAATATATCTAATAAGGGAGCAATAGATAATAATACACAAAATAATATCAAAAATATCTTGATGATAGGAAATTTTGCTGTTAATAAGGGACAAAAACATTTTATTATGGCTGCAAATGATTTGTGCAGAAGGCATAAGGACTACGAGTTTACAATTATCGGTAATGCGTATGATAAAGAATATTACTCGGAGTGTATGAAATTAATTCAAGAGTACGGGTTACAAGAAAAAATACATATTTATCAAGGTATCCATAATGCTTCGGATTACATTAAAGAATATGATGTCTTAACGGTTACATCGTTGTATGATGAGAGCTTTGGCTTGATTTCTGTGGAAGCTATGGCAAATTCAAAACCGGTTGTAGCATACGCATGTGGTGGAATTCCGGAAGTAGTTGTAAATGACAGAGATGGATATATTGTTCCTATCGGAGAGTATACGGAAATGGCAAATAAGATTGAAAGCTTGGAAGAAAACCAAGAGTTACGCAAACGGTTTGGCAGGAATGGGCGGGCTGATTATGAGCAAAAGTATTCCGTACAGTCAATGATTAAAAAATATATTCAATTATTAGAAGATGAGTATTAGAAAAATTTATATGCTTTTCGATAGTTAAGGTTACGGGAAGGAAATATAGATATATGGTAAGTACCAAGGACAATGATAGTAAACGGATATATGAAATAGATTTTATTAAGGTTACTTGTTGCATATTAGTTATTGTTATTCATAGCGCCTGTGACTTTTTGCCTAAACCATTAATGAACTGCTTAGATGCTTTAACGGCTACAGCGGTACCGGGGTTTATGATGATCAGCGGGTATTTATTGTTTTTTACATCGGAAAAGGAATATAAAAGAATAATAAAAGTGCCACTTTTGAAATTTAGTATTATTTTTTTAATATGGTATTTATTCTATGTGTTTGAAAACTATCGGTTGGATACATCAACTGACTTGATGTCACTTATGGTTAATAATTCAGAAGGCTGGCACCTTTGGTATATTAAAATATATATTGAATTATTGATTTGTTATCCAATTATAAGATGTATTACAAATAATAAATATGCCGTTAAATTATATCTGATTTTTTGGATGATATTTATTGGAACGAAATATTCACTTGATTTACTTTCAGGGTTTAAGATATCTTCAAGCTGGTTTAAAATATTATCGCTTCCTTTCTTTGAATATGATGGATATATAGGAGGTACCACAGCTGGATACCATCCGGCCGAGTGTGTTGGAATTTTTATTATGGGAGGATATTTTATTACTCAGTATTTAAAAAGAAAAGGAAACTGGAAATTAAAAAACGATGTAGTGGTGATAGCCATAGCGTTGATATTGATAAAAATAATTATGTTATTTCAAGATAGAGCAGAAAGCATAGGTTTTCCGGTTGATATGGTCAGATCACCGTTTCATGTGTATGTTGTTATTTTTACAATGGCTTATATTTATTGTGGATTTAGAATAGGTAGTTTCTTTGAAGAAAAGATTGGTGGAATTGTAAGGAAACTATCTGAAAATTGTCTTGGTGTATATATAATTCATCCTTACGTACAAAGAAGGATTGTCTCAGTAATTACTAAATTCGTAGATATAAATCATTGGATGACAGGAGGAATAATATTTATATCTACAGTTGTTCTTTCTTTTTTAATTGTATTTCTTGTGCATAAAGCTGTTCCACAAAGAATTGTAAAGTATATTTTCTAAACTAATCGGGAGTTGAGAACCTCGACAACCGAAATGGTATAATTGACAGGAGATGAACAGAAATGAACGAAAAAATATATTTTATTATTGATACGCCAATTGTGAAATCATATATATCTTACTATGCTTTAGATGCCTTTTCGGAGCATAATATTGAATATGTATTGATAGATGTGTCTCCGCTGATTAATAAAAGGGCATATAAAAGTGTCAAGAGTGACCTTATTGATTATAGTGAGCCGAATATATATTTATGTAAAAGTTTTGATATGTTGGAGAAAATGGTTAATGATATGCCGGAAGAGGCAATGGTAATTGATTCAGGAGGGTATAATTTAGATCATTTAAAAATTTATAGGAAGCTATGGAAGAAAAATGCTAAATACGGATATATGATATTAAACAGTTGCTTTGAAACTTCAACTGCAAAAAAAGGATTTGACAGAGTAGTTTCGTTTGTAAAGGGTTTCAGAATAAGACGTATGGTCAATAGTGTATTCATTAGAATGCCTAAAAAATGGTTTGGAGCAAAAGCATGTGCGTTTGTAATAAATAATTCGCCGGAAGAAATAGAGAATTATAAAAAAAGGTTTTTTTGTGATGAGCATACAAAGTTTTTAATTGTCCACTCTAATTTTTATGAAGAAGCTTTAGAGAAGAAAGCGGCAGAAAGAGTTGTTCCACAAAAATATTGTGTGTGGCTAGATTCCTATATACCATATCATCCGGATCTATCACAAATACCGGGAGCATATGTGGATGCAGAAAGCTATTACCAAGCATTGAGAAAGTTCTTCCATTGGATTCAGAATGAATATGGAATAAAAGTAGTGGTTGCGGCACATCCTAGGTCAGATTATAATGAACATAAAGATGCATATGAAGGGTTTGAAATTTATAAGTTTTGTACATGCGTGTTAGTGAGAGATGCAGAGTTTGTTTTATCTGCAGCATCTACAAGTTTTCTGTATGCAGTCATGTATAAAAAGCCTATTTTATTTATATATCAAACAGCATTGATGAATGGCTTACCAACGCATATTTTATTTATGGATAAATTTTCGAAAGAAGTAGGAACTAGGCCGATTTATATTGATGGAGAACAACAAATGGACAGAACTAATATAGATAAGCTGCTGCTTGTTAATGAAGAAGAATATCAAAGAGTAGCAAATGAATATATAAAAGAGAATTTTAATGGCAAAATTGAAGGAAAAAGCTATAAACAGCAAATAATTTCTTTTTTAGAAGGAATATAAGAAAGACAAGCAAAAAGGAGATATTATGGCTATATTTGACCTGAACAGTTTTATTGCAAAATATGTTGTTAAAAGACCCCAAAGTATGTTTTTGAAAGATATTGAGAATAATCACGAGACATTAAACAGTAAAATTGGAGGAAAGAAAATTCTTGTAATTGGGGGAGCCGGATCAATCGGTTCATCATATATCAAAGCGATTTTGCCTTTTAAGCCGAAGACCTTAGTTGTAGTGGATATTAATGAAAATGCGTTGGCTGAATTAACACGAGATATTCGATCTACTCGAGGATTATATGTACCGGACGATTTTGTGCCATATCCTATGGATTTTGCAAGCCCGACTTTTGAAAAAATGTTCAGAAAGCGCGGTGGGTTTGATGTAGTAGCTAACTTTTCGGCGCATAAGCATGTCCGCTCTGAAAAGGATATTTTTTCAGTAGAGGCATTGTTACAAAACAATGTCTTACATGCAAAAATTTTATTGGATTTGCTTGAAGAATTTCCCCCGGAAGAGTATTTTTGCGTATCTACGGATAAAGCAGCCAACCCTGTGAATATTATGGGAGCTAGCAAGAGAATTATGGAAGATGTTATATTTAGCTATTCGGACAAGTTTCCGGTGAAAACAGCCAGATTTGCCAATGTTGCTTTCTCAAACGGATCATTGCCGGCAGGTTTTTTGGCTAGAATTTCAAAATTGCAGCCGCTAAGTGCTCCCTCTGATGTAAAGAGATATTTTGTATCTCCGGAGGAAAGTGGTCAGATTTGTATGTTGGCTTGCATGTTAGGTAAAAATCGAGAGATATTTTTCCCAAAACTAGAAGATGCACAGATGATGACATTTGATACGATAGCCAGGGAATTACTGAAAGAGCAGGGATTCGAGGTGCTTGAATGTGAAACGGATGAGGAAGCAATTGACAAGGCAGAACAGCTGAAGAACGGAAGCAAAAAATATCCTGTACATTTTTCGGAATCCAATACATCCGGGGAAAAACCATTTGAGGAATTTTATACAGATACCGAAAAGGTGGATATGAACAGGTTGAATGCCTTGGGAATAATTGTTGACAAGGAAATATCAGACAGAGATCGGATAGAGAGGTTGTTTTCTGAGTTAAAAGATGAGTTTAAAGAGGAAACAACCAAGGATAAAATTGTGCAGATTATCAAAGATTATCTTCCGAACTTTGAACACATAGAGACCGGTAAGAGCTTAGATTCTAAGATGTAATAGAATTTTAGGAGGCAATAAAATGCAAAAATTTATACCATTATGTATTCCAAACTTTGAGGGGAACGAAAAAAAATATGTAGATGACGCATTGGAACAGGGATGGGTGTCTACAGGAGGAGCATATATTACAAAGTTGGAACAGAGCATGGCAGAGTTCCTACATGTGGAAAATGTAGCAGCATGTCAAAGTGGAACATCAGCATTGCACTTATCGCTTATAGAAGCGGGAGTGAACCCCGGAGATGTTGTTATTGTACCTCCGTTAACATTTATTGCTGCAGTGAATCCAGTGAAATATCAATTCGCCACACCTGTTTTTATGGATTGTGATGATAGTTTTTGCATGGATCCTGTTAAGTTAAAAAGATTTCTTGAGCAGGAGTGTACTTACACGGAAGGCAAACTTTTATATAAAGGGAACCAAGTTAAGGCAATGGTGGTAGTGCATGTATTTGGAAATTTAGCTGATATGCCTGCTATCATGAAGCTTGCAGAAAAATATGGAATTAAAGTGATAGAGGATGCGACAGAGGCATTGGGATCAAAATATACAGAAGGTATTTATGCAGGTAAATACGCAGGAACCATTGGTGACTTTGGAGCATTTTCCTTTAACGGGAACAAGATTATTACAACCGGTGGCGGAGGGGCTGTTACAGCCAAGAATGCTGCGCAAGTGGATCACATCAGATATCTTTCAACGCAGGCTAAAGATGATCCCCATTATTACATACATCATGAGGTCGGATATAATTATCGCATGACCAATTTGCAGGCTGCTTTGGGAGTTGCACAAATGGAAGAGTTGCCGGAATTTGTCCGACGGAAACAAGCTAATTACGAAAAGTATAAAAAACTGTTTGATGGGTTTGAACTGGGAACAATAATTGGATTTAGAGAAGGAACAGCTTCTAATAAATGGTTTTATTCATTGGAAATAAATAGAAACAAAATCGGTGCAACAATGCGTGAAATCATAACGGCACTTGAGAAGCGAGGCGTACAGACAAGAGCCATTTGGGGGCTGATTAATGAGCAGATTCCCTACTTACAGGAAGAAGCATATGAACTTGAAAAGGCACCATATTATGCCGAGAGGATATTGAACATTCCTTGCAGTACACAGATTACTGATGATGAAATAGAGTATGCTGTGAGCCGGATTAAAGAGGTATTGGGAGAATTGCAGAATGCATAAAGAACGTATTGCTAAATTTGTTAGTAATCAAAATATTACAATTGTTGACGCTATGGAGAAAATAGACAATAACGCAAAAGGTATTTTGTTCATAGAGGATGAAGCTGGATGTCTGGTGGGATGTATAACCGATGGGGATATTAGAAGATGGCTCATTAAAACGGGGAATTTGCAAGCAACTGTAAAAATGGCAATGAAAGAGTCTCCTAAATATTTACTGCAGGCAGATAAGGCAAAAGCGCAGGAGATAATGCAGCAGTATGGGATTACTGCCTTGCCTATTTTGAATGAAAGTGAAAATATTGTTGATATTGTATTACATGCGGATTTGATTGAGCGACAACAAAGGCCAGAAAGGAAAGCACTAAAGGGCGTTCCGGTAGTTATTATGGCTGGGGGAAAAGGTACACGGTTATATCCATATACTAAAATACTACCGAAACCACTTATACCTATTGGAGATACGCCCATTATAGAAAGGATTATAAACTGTTTTACAGAGTATGAAATAGATCAGTATTACATGACCGTAAATTATAAAAAGGGTATGATTAAGTCTTATTTTTCTGATCTCCAGCCCGATTATAGGATCAAGTATGTTGAAGAAACCATGCCTCTGGGAACCGGCGGAAGTCTCAAGCTTATAGAAGATAAATTCGAACAACCACTGTTTGTCACCAATTGCGATGCTTTGATCTTGGCAAATTATAGTGAAATTTATGATTATCATAGTAAGACAGGAAATATAATTACAATTGTGTCAGCGTTGAAGAATATTACCATACCATATGGTGTGTTGAAATCTGAGAAAAATGGAAAAGTTATAGGCATGGAAGAAAAACCTAAACTGTCTTATTTTATAAATACAGGAATGTACGTCATTAATCCGGAAATTATTGAAAAAATTCCGGATAATACAATGTTTCATATGACCCATTTAGTGGAAAAGGTGATGCAAGAAGGTGGACGAGTTGGTATGTATCCTATTAGTGAGGACTCCTTTTTAGATATGGGCGAGTTTGATGAAATGCGGCGAATGGAGGAGAAACTGAATATAGTTTCTAAATAGCAGATGGAAAATATATTACTAGTTGGTTATGGCGGACATGCCAAAAGCATAGCAGACTGTATAGAACGGCAAGGCAATTATAGAATTGCAGGATATACAGATTCGATGCAGCGGGAATCTCCGTACAAATATCTCGGAACAGATGAAAGACTTCAAGAGTGTTATGATAACGGAATAAAAAAAGCAGTTATTGGAGTTGGTTATCTGGGTAAGGGAAAAATACGAGAAACAATATATGATACATTAAAGCAGATAGGATTTGAATTACCTGTTATAAGTGATCCCTCTGCGATCATTTCATCTACAGCCAGTGTAGGAGAAGGAACATTTATAGGAAAAAATGTAATTGTAAATGCTGATTCATATGTAGGGCGAGCATGTATTATAAATACACAGGCATTAGTTGAACATGAATGTAAAATAGATGATTTCTCACATATAGCAGTTTCAGCAGTGCTATGTGGGCAAGTACAAGTAGGCAGGGCTGCTTTTGTAGGAGCCAATGCTACGGTTATACAATGCATGAATATACCGGCGGGGAGCATAATTCCTGCGGGAGTAGTAGTTAGAAATGGGTATTTCAAGAAAGGAATATGCAATGGCTAAAACATTGATTATTGCGGAAGCAGGGGTAAATCATAACGGAGAATTAGAAATTGCCAAAGAATTGGCAAGAGAAGCAAAAAAGTGTGGAGCAGATATTGTGAAGTTCCAGACGGCTAAGTTGTCTTCACTTGTTTCTAAAACAGCAAAAATGGCAGAGTATCAAAAGAAAAATATTGGTCAGGAAATGAGCCAGAGAGAAATGCTGAAGAAGCTGTTGCTCAGTTATGATCAATTTAGAGAATTAGCAGCATATTGCAGAGAGATTGGAATAACATTTTTATCGACACCGTTTGATTTGGAGAGCATTGATTTCCTGGAGGAGCTGGGCTGTGATGTGTGGAAGATTCCATCAGGAGAGATTACCAATCTTCCATACCTTGAGAAGATAGGGAAAACACATAAAAATATTATATTGTCAACAGGAATGTGCACTATGCAGGAAGTTGAAGATGCCGTAAATGTCTTGGGCAAAAATGACTGTGGGAAAATTACATTATTGCATTGCACAACACAGTATCCCACAGCGTATTGCGATGTGAATTTGAACGCGATGTTGACTTTACAGAAAAAGTTTGGATATGATGTGGGATATTCAGATCATACACAAGGAATCGAGGTGCCTATAGCTGCAGTGGCTATGGGAGCAACGGTAATCGAGAAGCACTTTACGCTGGACCGAAATATGGAGGGCCCGGATCATAAGGCAAGCCTGGAACCACAGGAACTTATGAGTATGGTGCAGGCTATACGTAACATAGAACAGGCATTGGGAACAGGTGAGAAGAAACCTGTATATGCTGAAATCGCAAATAAGGAAGTGGCAAGAAAAAGTATTATAGCAGCAAGACCAATAAATAAAGGAGAGGTTTTTACCGTGGAAAATATTACTACCAAGAGACCGGGAAATGGAATTTCTCCTATGCGATGGTATGAGGTATTGGGGAAGAAGGCAGTTAGAGATTTTAAGGAAGATGAGCTAATAGAGTTGTAATTTCAAATTGTTGTAGCCAATTAATATACGAGGGAGAGTTGATTATGAAAAAAATTGTAGTATTGACGGCTACAAGAGCTGAGTATGGATTACTTGCTCCTGTAATCAAAAAAATGGATATGGATTCTCAAATTGATGTACGTGTAGTCGTAACAGGTGCTCATTTATCGCCGGAATTCGGAATGACTATTAATGAAATTAAAGAAGATGGTGTAAGAGTGGATAAAGAAATTGACATCCTTTTGAGTTCGGATACTCCGGCGGCAATATCCAAGACTATGGGATTGGCTATGATTGGATTCGCAGATTACTTTGCAGAAAGTAAACCGGATGCGCTGATGGTTCTTGGAGACAGATATGAAACACTTGCAGTATGTGCTGCTGCAATGAATGCTCAAATTCCTATTGTTCATTTGTATGGAGGGGAAGCCACAGAAGGACTTATAGATGAAGCAGTAAGAAACGCCATAACAAAATTGAGTTATCTTCACTTTACTAGTACGGAAGAATATAGGCATAGAGTGATTCAAATGGGAGAAAACCCTCAAAGAGTTTATACGGCTGGTGCAATAGGAGTTGAAAACGCATTACATACAAATTTTATGTCAAAGCAGGAACTTGAAAAGTCCTTGGAATGTTCGCTGGGAGAAAAAATAGCAGTATTAACTTTTCACCCTGTAACTTTGGAACATAATACAGCAGAGATTCAGATCGGTGAATTAATCAAGGCGATAAAACACTATCCGGAGATAACTTTTATATGCACTAAAGCTAATGCCGATATGTCTGGGCGTATCATAAATGATTCTTTACAAAAGTGTGCTGAGACTCAAAAAAATATCATTTTATTTGATTCACTTGGATTGAAAAGATATTTATCGTTACTTTCATATGCTGAGTTTGTGATTGGAAATTCATCTAGTGGAATTATTGAGGTCCCAAGCTTTAAAATACCTACAATTAATATTGGGGATAGACAAAAGGGAAGAACACAGGCTAGAAGTGTAATTAATTGTATACCAAAGGCGGATAACATCATTGAAGCAATTAGTACAGCTCTATCAGAAGAATTCAAAAACTCAATTTGTAATATCGTTAATCCATACGGAGATGGAAATGCATCAGAAGTTATTGTTAATGTAACAAAAGAATTTTTGCTGAACAATAAATTAAAAATACAGAAAAGCTTTTATGATATTACATAATATAGGAGAATAAAAATGCGTATTTTTTATATTGGTTGTGTTAAGTCTTCATATGTTTTTTTAAAAGAATTGTTAGAAAATGATGCAGATGTAGTTGGAGTAATAACTAAGGAAACATCTTCATTCAATGCTGATTTTGTGGATATGGCACCTCTTTGTAAGAAGTATGGGATTCCTTATCTATTTATTCATAACGTCAACGATGATGAAGCAGTAGAATTTATTAAGAAATGCCATCCAGATATAGGCTATTGTTTTGGATGGTCACAACTAATTAAAAATGATGTAATAAAAATTTTTCCCATGGGAATGGTTGGCTACCATCCTGCTGCCTTACCTAACAATAGGGGGAGACATCCAATAATCTGGGCATTAGCATTAGGACTTACGGAAACAGCATCAAGTTTTTTTATGATTGAAAAGGATGCTGATACAGGGGATATAATTTCTCAGGAAAAAGTTGAAATTACTTATGAGGATGATGCGAAAACTTTGATGGATAAGCTATTAACTTGTGGTGCCAAACAAGTAGTTTCTATAACAGAGAAATTTGAATATGGCGGTATAAAAAGGGTATCTCAAAAACAAGGTAATAATTGGCGAAAACGTGGAAAAAGTGATGGACAGATAGATTGGAGAATGTCGAGTAGAACTATTTATAATTTGGTTAGAGCTCTAGCTAAACCATATGTCGGTGCACATTTTATGCTTGGGGAAGATGAAGTGAAAGTTTGGAAAGTGAGAGAAGTAATTGACCAAGACAATAATTATGTTAATATTGAACCTGGAAAGATTATTGATGTAAATGAGGAAAATATTATTGTTAAGACAGGAGATAACCTTATTGAACTATTGGAGCATACCCCAATTACTGTTAAAATAGGTGATTATTTATAAAGTCAAGGAGAAATGAATTATGAAAATTGTTGTTGTTTCGCCACATCCAGACGATGAGTCATTAGGAGCAGGAGGTTTGATAGCAAAACATAAAAAGGCAGGGGATCAGGTTTTTTGGATCAATATAACAGATGTTGAGGAAAAAGAAGGATGGGATAAGGCATTCATTGAAAAAAGAAAGATACAAATAGAGCAAGTATGTCGGTTTTATAATTTTGATAGATTCTATAATTTGAAATTTCAACCAGCTTTCTTAGAAAATACTGATAAAGGTAAAATTATCGATGCATTTAGCAAATGCATATGTGAGATTGAACCTGATTGGGTAATACTACCAAATCCAGTAGATGCACATTCAGATCATCGAATTACATACGAAGTAGGTATGTCATGCACAAAGAGTTTTAGATACCCATCTGTTAAAAAAATTATGACAATGGAGATTATTTCAGAAACTGATTTTAGTAAGACTGGTGAAGCATTTTCACCTAATTATTTTATAGATATTACAGATGAAATGGAGAATAAGTTAAATGCACTTAGCATATATGATACTGAATTAGGAGTGGTACCGTTTCCACGTAATTTGGAAGCAATAAAGGCATTAGCGTTATTGAGAGGCGGACAGGCAGGATGCCAATATGCAGAGGCTTTCAAAATTATAAAGGAAATCGAAAAATAGTAATATATATCTCCTGTTTATTATGATGGAATATATTTAGCAAAGGAATAAGTATATGAAAATTTTGGTTATAGGATTAGGCTCAATGGGGAAAAGACGTATTCGTTTAATACGTGATATGTATTCAACATTTGAAATTTTTGGAGTAGATGGAAGAGAAGATCGAAGAAATGATGCAAAAGAACAGTTCCGAATTAACTGTTTTAATTCTATTGAAGAAGCAAGAGAAGAAGGGATAGAAGCTGCATTTGTGTGTACATCTCCGCTATCACATAACAAAATTATTACAGAATGTTTGAATAATGGGTGGAATGTATTTACTGAATTGAATTTGGTATCAGATGGATATGAAGAAAATATAGCATTAGCTAAGGAAAAACAATGTAAGTTATTTTTATCTTCCACTTTTTTGTATCGCGAGGAAATGAAATATATCTGTCATAGGGTGAACAATGAAGCGTGGAATTATATTTATCATATAGGACAATATCTTCCAGACTGGCATCCATGGGAAAATTATAAAGATTTCTTTATAGGGGACAAGAGGACTAATGGCTGTAGGGAAATTATGGCAATAGAGCTACCATGGTTAACGACTGCATTTGGCAAAATTTCAGATTATAATGTAGTAACTAATAAAATGACAGCACTTAATATTGACTATAATGATAATTACATGATTCAGTTTACTCATGAGAGTGGAAGTAAGGGCGTATTGGTAGTTGATGTTGTATCTCCGGTGGCAGTAAGAAAAATGGAAATTTACAAGGAAAATAGTTATTTGAGTTGGAATGGAACACCAGACTCTCTTATGGAGTATAATGTTGAAAGCGATTCTGTAGAGTGTGTACAGTTACATGAAACTCAGGAGCACAGAGAAGGCTATCGAGCATTTGTGGTTGAAAATGCTTATAGAAATGAGATAAGGGAATTTATGGAAATAGTAAGAGGAGAGAAAACTCCTAAATATGGATTTGAGCAGGATTTAAAAGTATTGAAATTGATTGATGCATTGGAGGCTCAGGGGTGAGGAAATTAGAAGTATGTTTTGTTGGAATAGGTTCAATTGCTAAAAGACATATAAGAAATTTAAAGAGAATATGCGATGATCGGAACATTCTGTTAGAGATTGATGCAGTACGAAGAAATAAATCTGCAGAGGAAGATGTGGATTTGGGAATCAGGACTGTTTACACGGACTATAGAAATATAGATAGGGAATATGATGCAATATTTGTTACCAATCCAACAGAATTGCATATTCAGACATTGGATGAGATGAAGCCCTATGGAAAACATTTTTTCGTGGAAAAGCCAATAACTTCGATCACAAATATTGATAGAGCGGAAAAATTTCAATTGAAGCCGGGAAGCACTTATTATATTGCCTGTCCACTTAGATACAATGCAGTAATTCAATATATCAAAGATAATATTGACGTGCATGATGTGATTTCTGTAAGAAGTATTTCTTCGAGTTATTTGCCTGATTGGCGTCCCGGTGTGGATTATAGAAAAACATATAGTGCGCAGAAGGAATTAGGCGGAGGGGTAAGCATTGATCTTATTCATGAATGGGATTATTTAACGTATTTATTTGGGCTCCCCAATGAAGTTCGGTGCATTATAGGTAGAAAATCAAACTTAGAAGTGAACTGCGAAGATATTGCTATTTATATAGGAGAATACAAAGAAAGAACAGTTGAACTGCATTTAGATTATTTTGGAAGACAGACTATCAGAGAAATAATGCTATTTACGAATCATGATACGATTGTTGGAGATATTGTGCATAACACGATACATTTTTTAAAAACCGGAGAAACGTTAGATTTTCAGGAATCACGGGATGATTTTCAAATAAGAGAATTAGAACACTTTTTAGATATTATAAGCGGTAATAAAATTAATGATAGTGATATCAATCATGCAATTAAAGTTTTAAAGTTGACACAAGGGGAGTGGATGTAATATGAAAATTTTATTTACAATATGCGGACGGGCTGGATCAAAAGGTATTAAGAACAAGAACATTAGAGAATTCGTAGGAAAACCGTTACCGTATTATACTATTTCCGCAATTGATCTTTTTTTAAAGGAGACGTCATCGGATATAGAGGCTGACATTGTTGTTAATTCAGATAGTAGAGAATTATTGGAACTGATGAAAAATAATCCGTTGCGAAGAATAGAGACAATTGAAAGAGATGAGAGTTTAGCTGGGGATACAATTGGAAAAATAGCGGTAATAAATGACTGTCGACTGAAAATGGAAGAACGAAAGCACAAAAAATATGATATGATTATAGATTTGGATATTACGTCTCCTCTAAGAACAGTCGAGAACATTGAGCAGCTTATAGCAAAACAATTTGAAAGTAAAGCAGATGTGACAACTTCTGTAACGACTGCAAGAAGAAATCCTTATTTTAATCAAGTTATGAAGACAGAACATGGATATAAAAAAGTGATTGCATCCAACTTTACTGCCAGGCAACAAGCTCCGGAAATTTATGATATGAATGCGTCTTTGTATGCTTATTCACCGGAATTTTTAAAAAGTGGAAAAGGTGTTTTAGACGGATACTGTGAGTGCATAGAAATGTATGATACGGGTGTCTTGGATTTGGATCATGAGAATGATTTTGAATTGATGGAAGTGATAGCCAAATATTTGTTTAGTAAAAATGTTCAATTGGGAAAAATATATTACAATATATAGACAATCCATAATTTGGAAGAAAAATATGGTTAGGATTTCTTGATATTGAAATATCGAGTCCCGGTATTTAGACAGTAAGGCTATGGAAGTAGTAAGATTATTCAATGTAAAAAAGACTAAGGAATATGAGAAGATGGTATTAGAGAATAATGTTCAGAAGATATTATTTAGACAATTAGATAATTTCTGGGATGGTTGGAATAAAGAAGTAATCAGTATAAAAATTTCACAGGCGAGGGTGCGGACAAAATTCTGGACTACTATAGGGCTTCGAAAGGAGCCTTTTTATGTATTCAAATGAACAAAAGGATATTGCACTACGGATATATCATCAAACAGAGTCTGTAACTGAAACTATTAGGATTCTAGGGTATCCAACACGTAGAAATCTGTACACATGGATTGCTGAGGAAAATACCCCACCCAAAACAAGGAAAGAATACCCTGTAATTAATAATCCTCCTGATCATCCTCGCAATCCTCCATTAGAAGTAAAATTAGATGCAATTCACCGTTGCTATGAGCTCGGAGAAAATATAAAATATGTTTCAGAAGACATTGGGTATAGTAGAGCTAGTATTTATCAATGGCGAAAACGTTATTTAAAAGAAGGTACATTAGGTCTTATGAATCACAAAAACATTACTCCGGGAACATTAGTAGAAGGTTCTGTTTCAAGTACAGATATTTCTTCTGATGAAATAAATCAGTTGAAGGCTCAAATGCAAGATATGCAATTAGAAATAGACATTCTTAAAGAAACGATAAATGTATTAAAAAAAGACCCAGACATCGATCAGAGTGCTCTCAGCAACAGAGAGAAGGCGGTGATAATCGATGTCTTGAAAAATAGATACTCACTGCCATTATTATTACAGAAATTACAATTATCAAAAAGCAGTTATTATTATCAGGAACAATCCCTACAAAAAGAAGATAAATATACACTTTTACGTGTTAGAGTCATTGAATTATTTACAGAGAATAAAGGTCGATATGGTTACAGACGAATTCACGCCCTACTTAAGCGTGAAAATATAATTGTCTCAGAAAAAGTTATTCGTAGGATTATGAAAGAAGAACAACTTGTAGTAAAAATCAAACGAACTCGTAAATATAATTCCTATCAAGGTGAAATATCTCCGGCAGTAGATAATCTAATTAACAGAAATTTTTCTGCATCTAAACCTAACGAAAAGTGGTTAACAGATATAACCGAGTTTGCAATTCCGGCAGGAAAGGTTTATTTATCACCTATAGTAGATTGTTTTGATGGCTTACTTGTCAATTGGAATATAGGCACTTCTCCAGATGCATTACTTGTCAATTCTATGCTTGACGATGCAGCTAAATTACTATCTGTAGGAGAAAAACCAATCATACATTCAGACAGAGGCGTACACTACCGCTGGCCAGGCTGGATTGACAGGATGGAGAAAAATGGTTTCATACGATCAATGTCAAAGAAAGGCTGTTCACCTGATAATTCTGCCTGTGAGGGCGTATTTGGAAGAATTAAAAATGAGATGTTCTATAATGCAGATTGGTCTGGGGTAAACATCTCAGAATTTATTGGTATTTTAAATGATTATCTTTATTGGTATAATGAAAAAAGAATAAAAAAATCATTAGGATATTTGAGTCCTATAGAGTACAGACATAGACTTGGATTGGTCACTTAGATAGTCCAAGAAAATGTCCGCACCCTCGGCGCTGGGGGAAATGCAAGAGAATTATTTAATGTCAGCATCAACAAGGCTATATAAAGATGGCGATATGGTATTTAATCCTATGCATACGGTGACGTGGGCTATATTTTTATATCGGCTTAGTCGATTACTTTATTTGGCTGGAAACATTTATGAGGCAAATTGTGTATATTACCTTAATAAAATTATGAATTCTGTCGAATGGTTTTACCAAGTAGAGCTTCCAGAACATTTTATGGCAGAGCATCCATTAGGAAGTGTCTTGGGGAAAGCTCAGTACTCAGACTATTTGTTTGTATATCAGGGAACGACGATTGGTGGAAACAGGAAAAAAGGAAAATTGTATTACCCTAAATTAGGGAAGAATGTTGTATTGTATGCCAATGCTACTATATTGGGAGAAACCACTATAGCCAATAACGTTATTGTTTCCAGTAACACTTATATTATAAATGAGAAAGTGCCAGATAACTGTATTGTATTTGGACAATCACCTAATATAGTTATAAAAGAAAAGTCAGAACCAGAAATTTTGGAAATGACGAAACATCTTTGGAGATGGTAGTTGATTTTAAACCTAAAATCAAGTTGGTATAACGAATAATACTATTTTATATCTGAGAATTGGATTGCAAAAAAACGAAGGAGGAACTAATAATAAATGAAAAGACGTAATGGAGAAATAGATATTTTACGTGCTGTTTTTGCGATTATTATTTTAATATATCATTACCATGAAATCTACCAAAGAAGTGCAAATTATTTTACAAGAGGGTATTTGGGAGTTGAATTTTTCTTTTTAGTTTCAGGATATTATTTAGCCTGGAATGCACAAAGGCGTAATACTAATGTCACTAATGCTACAGTACATTATGTATTTGATAAGCTTCTGAGTATTATTCCAACATACGTGGTGTCTTTGTTTGTATTATGCGGTGTATTAATTATAAATAAAAGGATAGGAGTATACTCTTTATTCATAGAATTATTAAAAGTACCATTTAATTTTTCAAGATTTCTGACAGGGGCAGGCAGTAATATCTTATATCTTGCGCCGGAATGGTATTTGTCTGTATGGATAGGGGTGTCAGCACTTTTATATCCACTTTTAATATGTAGATATAGAAATGTTTTCAAGTATGGTATGTATGTTCTATGTGTGATCGGTTTTTCCTATAACTATGTAACTTTTGGAATGATTTCTAATAATGATGCGTATACAGTGATTCGTCCAGAATTGATTAGAGGATTTTCGGAAATGGTGATAGGAATAGCTGTTTACGATATTCACAGAATGATTATATCCAATGGGAAGAATATAAGAAATAATATATTTTTGACTTGTGTAAAATATATATGTTATATGATATTTATGCTTAATGCATTTAGATATGGCGAAGCTTCGGATGATATATTTGCATTTGGCTACTTGGTGTTAGCATTTTTCTTATCTGTTTCCGGATTCTCATATAACATTCCAAGCAATAAATATACAAGCTATGTAGCTAAATTTTCTGTGGAACTTTACTTAATACAATATCCGCTACAAATATTTATAGTTCAGCGATATGGTAATGATATTTCTCAAAATGGTTATTGGATTTGTATGGTGACAGTGATTGTGATCGCAATGTTGATGATTCCTATTACAGCTACTATTAACAGATTTATTTGTAAGGAGATAGAAGACTTTAAGGCGAGTATTTATGAGTAGTTTTATACAAGATACAGGAGAGCATTCAATCGGTCGCCTAATGGCTGTTGAGAAAACAATACTGATATGATATAATAATTCTGTCCCAAATGGTACTCTTTAAAATACAAAAATAAACGTTGGAAAGGTTAAAAACAATGGAAGAACGTGAAATTGATTTGCTAGACATGGTAGCTGACATTTTGTCTCATTGGAGAGGTTTATTGGTGGCAGTTATGATTGGTGCGTTTCTGATGGGAGGATTGAGTTATGTAAAGTCCTATCGAAATGTGAAAAATACGCAATTGGTGGAAGAAACAGGACTGGAAGAAGAAACAGTAGAGAATCAGTTGGAACAGTTGGAAGAAGATCTGGATGAAAGTCAAAGGGCAGCTGTTTTGACAATAATTGATGATGAGAGAGAATTTGTCTGGAAAGATAAGTATTCTCGGGAAGCTACAAGTATGCAGATTGACCCTTTGAATGTTGCTCAGAGACAGTTGGTGTACCAGATTAAAACAGTGGATGATAATCAGCATCAGCGCCTGGGGGCAGTTTATGGTGATATTCTCAATAATGTAGGTCTGTACAATTGGGTAGAAGAGAAAACAGGTATTCCGGCGGCGGATGTAGGAACGCTAGTATTAATTAGTGCAACCTCAAGTACTCCGTTTGTGAATGGTGAGTTAACAGGGGTCTTTGGAACTGACAGCCTGAAGATAACGGTAATACAGAGTGATGATGAATCGTGCAAAAAACTTACTGATGAAGTGAAATCCTATGTGGAACAACAGAGAGAATCCTTGATACCAAAAGTAGGGGAGCACGAGTTGATTCTATTATCAGAATCAGCTGGTACAGTTGTTGATACAGGACTTATGGATCGCCAAGTTAGTTACGGGAATGTGGTGAATTCGTTGAGATCTACCATCGCATCAGCTAAGGTAGGTTTCAGTGAAGATCAACAGAAGTACTATGATTTGTTGACTAGAGAAGAAATTGATAAGGAAGAAGTAGATCAAAAGGACATTACAGAAAACCAGCCTGAGATAGCTGTCCCTTCTGTCAGCAAGAAGTACACCCTGTTAGGAGCTTTTTTGTTCGTATTTGTATATGCAGGAATTTTATTTGTGGTATATCTTTTCAACAGTAAACTCCGTGTGTCCGATGAACTACAGAATTTATATCATATTCCACAGATTGGAGTAGTGGTAAAAGACTCAAAGAAAAAACATGTGGATAAATGGATCGATGATTTACGCAACTACGGTAAACGCAAATTTACAGCAGAGCAATCTATGGAGCTGGCTTTTGTAGCAGTGAAGATTGCGGCAATAAAGAATAAGTTGAATGATATCTGCTTGATGGGATGCAACTTAGGTGCCGGGGCAGATACTGTATGTGCGAACTTGAAGTCAGCACTGGAAAAAGAAGGTATTAATGTTACAGTACTGGACAATGTGCTCTACAATGCAGAGTCAATGGAAAAGGTCGATGGAATGACCGGTATAGTATTGGTGGAAAAGGCAGGATCTACGTTATACAGTGAGATTGCAAGTGAGTTGGCACTGCTGAAGAGGCAGGGAATTGAGGTTCTGGGTGGTATTATAGTGGAGTAAAAAGGAGATACTATAGGAGCTGAAGAAGTATTTTAGCAGAGAATTAATGTTTTATGTTATCAAGAGAGGGTTTGGCGAAGTATAATGGTCTTATAAATTAAAACTCTTTTTCGGTAAATACTCAAACTGTCAGACGGCACATTGTTGGAGGCATAAACCGCACTTTGATTTTGTGAAATTGCCTTCCCAATCGTGCCGTACCGGCACTCGTTGCAGGATCTCCGCAGCTTGTCGTAGCCTTGTTTGAAAGGCAACTGTGCAGCTTTTGAAAAAGGCCATGACTTGAGTCACTGTCTTAGGAATGTACTTTAAAATGTTTTTTGTCAAGAACTTTTTCCTGAAAAAAGCGTCAAGATCCCTTGTTTTTAGCACGGGCATTTCCCTACTTTGGGCAGGTGGCATTTATGCCTCCCGACGCATGAGGGCATGCTCCATACGGTAGCTTTTCCCTTCAAAGATCAGTAAGTGTCTATCATGGCAGCGGCCATCTGGTCATCGGTAAAGATCCCGCCCCACTTGGAAAACTCTAGATTTGTTGTCAGTATCAGGCTTTTGTTTTCATAGCTGTCAGATATCACGCAAAACAGCAGCTGTATAACACTAGTTCCATTTAGTAACAGGTATCAAAAAGTATTGAATTCATTGATAAAATCACTTGATTATATGGTAGGAAAACATATGATAGGATTATGAGATTCCTAATGGATGGTGATGATGTATTAGCCCTTACAACTGGTGGCATATTTTAAAAAGTGTATAAAGATTGTGAAGTGATTAAGAAAGATTTGAGCTTGTTAAGGTTATCTTTATGGTATGGTTGGGGATTTAGCGTTTATATATTTTCAATTTGATTTTAATATGGTGGTTGCTATGAAATGGTTAAAACTGATTTTTGTTATACCGTTGATATGTTTTTTGGTGATAACAAATATATATCAAGATCCTGCTAATATTTTTCATGATGAGAGTAAGGAAATAGCTGAATCAATTGTTGCTGGGTATGCGGCATATAGTGCAACTGGCAATGGAAATGAGAGAGAAGTAAAACATAACTTAATAATGGTTATGCCTAAAGAAACGGATTGTATAGCAGTTGGTCCGAGCTTGGTTATGTGTGTGAATAAAGATATTGTTGGGACTGATAGCTTTATAAATCTTGGCGTTAGTGGCTCCGATATATATGATATTTTAGCTCAGTTTGGACTTATGGATATATATGGGAAAAAGACCAAGAGAGTAATTTTCTGTGTGGATTCATATTCTTTTGATGAGAGTTTTTATGCTGCTGATGGGGCACAAAATGCTATACTTATGCCATATACTGATTACATGTTACAAGTACTTAACGGGGTTTCACCTTTGCCGATACATTACAATGATGGAAGTGATATAAAAACACAAATAGAACAGGCTTTTTCGATATCATATTTTCAAGCTTCATGGGATCAAGTAAGACTTAATGGAACATATGCTATGAGTGATAAAAGATGGGGTATTGTTCCAGAGGGGTGGGATGGCTCAAAACCTTATTATGGTGTTGATGGAAGTTGGACATACGCAGCCAGCTATCAAGCAAATGATATTAATTATGTTCTTGAACAATGTGCTAGTTATGATATAGAAAAACAGTTTGCGTACGATAGGCATATCAGCGAATATAGCAAGGAAGTATTTGAAAAATTGATTGCATATTTGACGAATCAAGGTATAGAGGTAGAACTGTTTTTATGCCCACTTGCGCCCAGTTTGTGGGATAGACTTGAAGCAGAAAAGAGTCATTATGCTATTCTTGATGAAATTACGGATTTTGCAAAAGAAATGTCGAATAAATATGACTTAAAGATTACGGGCACATATAATCCCTATGAGCTAGGCATTAAAGATGAGAATTTTTATGATTCAAGACATGTAAGACGAGAGCTTATGGGAGAGTTTTTTGATTTTTATAGTAAGGAATAAAAAATGCTTATAATATTGCTGTATGGTAATCATGCCGTAGGTGGGAACTATAATTCGACGCATGACAATATAGCAGTCATGTTTTGTTTTTTTGAAAGGCAGTAGGAATACCTATGAAAGATTTGGACTATCCATTTAACTCTGATTACATCATCAGAAAGAAAAAATCACTTAAAAAACAACTTTTAGCAGATGAGAATACTAAATATATTGGTAAAAAAATTGCCATTTTGGGTGGTGAAACCACGGAGAATATAAAGCTTGTATTAGAGCTTTTTCTTCTTAACTATGGTATTAGACCGGATTTTTACGAGTCCGAATATAACCGGTATTATGAGGATGGCATGTTCCCTAATTCAGACTTAGAGGAGTTTAAGCCAGATATTATTTACGTATGTACCTGTGTGAGAAATATTATTGAATGGCCGGTTATGACAGATTCTAAAAATGATGTGGATACAAAAAGACAGGCCTTAATGGATAAATTCACAGGTTTATGGGATACAATGGCTGCAAAATATCATTGTCCTATTATTCAAAATAATTTTGAATATCCCTTCTTTCGATTAATGGGTAATAAAGATGCAAGTGACTACCATGGCAGGATAAATTATGTTACCAGTTTAAATATGGCTTTCTATGATTATGCTCAAACGCATAATAATTTTTATATTTGTGATGTGAATTATATTTCGGCTTCTTATGGCTTAGATAAATGGTCTGACCCTTATTATTGGTATATGTATAAGTATGCGGTTGCCGTTCCGGCGATTCCGTATCTCTCTTTTAATGTGGCTAAGGTTATTAAGTCGATCTATGGAAAGAATAAGAAAGCATTTAATCTGGATTTGGATAATACGTTGTGGGGAGGCATTGTAGGAGAAGATGGTGCGGATAACATTGAAATTGGCCAAGAGACATCACTTGCACAAACATACAGTGAATTTCAGGAATATATAAAACTCCATAAACAGATTGGCGTGTTGTTGACAGTAAATTCAAAAAATGATGAGGCGAATGCTGTTAGTGGTTTCGAAAGACCAGATTCCGTACTTAAAAGGGATGATTTCATTAGCTTTAAGGCAAACTGGAATGCGAAGAGCATAAATATAATGGAAACTGCAAAGGAGTTAGCACTTCTTCCTGAGAGTTTTGTATTTGTAGATGATAATCCTGCGGAGCGAGCAATTATTGAGAGTCAGGTCAAGGGAACTGCCGTCCCACAAATAGAAGGGGTAGAGCATTACATCCAGACTATAGATAAATCAGGATTTTTCGAGGTTACAGCTTTTTCAGCGGATGATTTGAAACGAAATGAGATGTACCAAGAGAATACGAAACGTAATCAGCTTCAGGCTTCCTTTACAAATTATGAGGATTATCTTAAATCGCTTGAAATGAAGGGAGAGATTCAGGGCTTTGTTCCAATTTATATGTCTCGAATAGCTCAGCTGACTAATAAGAGTAATCAGTTTAATTTGACAACAAAGCGTTATAGCCAAAGTGAGATAGAGGAAGTGGCAGAGGACCCTAATCGCATTACTCTATATGGTAAGCTCCTAGACAAATTTGGTGATAATGGAGTTGTTAGTATTGTAATTGGAAGAATAGACGGGGAGAATCGTGACGAACTACATATGGAATTATGGCTTATGAGCTGCCGCGTTCTGAAAAGAGACATGGAATTTGCAATGATGGATGAGCTTGTTGAAAGGGCAAAAAAATACGGAATTAAGAAACTGGTGGGATATTACTATCCGTCAGCAAAAAATGCTATGGTTAAAGAGTTTTATTCGGTCCAGGGATTCACAAAGATTTCTGAAGACGAAGAAGGAAACACGGTTTGGGAATTCATTATTGATGATAGTTACGAAAAGAAACAGCACGTGATCATAGTGAATGGACAGGAATAAGTATGGATCAGATAAAACTTATTAATGGAATTAAATTGCCTCAAATTGGATTTGGAACATGGCAGATAACAGATAGAGACCAAATGGCTGAGGTTTTTAGTAATGCGTATGATGTGGGATATCGGCTATTTGACACAGCAGCTGCTTATAGCAATGAGATCGCATTGTCAAAGGCCATAGCTAGAAAAGGACTTAGCAGGGAAGAATACATATTATCAGATAAGGTTTGGAATACAAGTCGTGGATGCGAGGCGGTTCAAGAAGCTTGTCGTAGATCTTTAAAAAAGCTTAAGACAGATTACTTTGATTTATACTTGATTCACTGGCCCGCCAGTATGAAATTATATCCAAACTGGGAAGAAATAAATGCAGATACTTGGAGAGGTATGGAGCAGCTGTATAGGGATGGAATGGTTAAAGCTATTGGTGTATGCAATTTTAAAACACATCATCTGGAAGCGTTAAAGAAAACTGCTGAAATCATGCCAATGGTTGATCAGGTGGAATTGCATCCGGGATTTAATCAAAACGAATTGTTAGAGTATTGTAGAGTTAATAATATGGTAGTTCAAGCAAGCAGTCCTTTAGGCAATGGGAAGATATTAAACAATGAAGATATTTGCGCAATTGCTGTAGAAAAAAAGAAAACAATTGCTCAGGTTTGCCTGCGATGGGGACTTCAGAAGGGAGCTGCATTAATTTCCAAAACCGTAAATATTGGTCGTATGCAAGAAAATTTCGATATATTTGACTTTACACTAAATGAGAAAGAAATGGATGCAATTGACAATTTACCATACTGTGGTGGCATTGGTATAGATCCTGACGAGGTAAAAGAATTTGGCTAACGAAAACGAAAGACAAATGTCCGCAGGGGGGGGACAAAGGCAGAATGTTGAATTTTTAAGATTCATAGGAATGCTTATGATAATGGGGCATCATCTTTATTTTATAGGATATAGTGACTCATATATTTGTAAAAACGGTTGGGTTTGGGTAGATTTCTACTTTATACTTACTGGAGCATTTACGTATAGGCATTTCCACAGTATGCAGAATAGTAGTGTAAATCCTGGAAGTGAAGCATTAGCCTATACGTTTCGTAAATTTAAAAGATTTTTTGGGTATACAGTAATAGCTGTTCTACTACAATATGCAATTGATAATGTGACATACTTGCGTACGGGGGACATAGGATCTTTTTTTAGAGCATTTATCTATGCACCATATGAAATGATATATTTATCATCATCCGGTATATGTCCGGCTCATGTAGCTCCCATTTGGTTCTTGTCGGCAATGCTAATAGTTCTTCCAGTGATGGTTTACTTAATGCAGAAAGCACCTGAGTTCTGGAAAGTATTTGCATTTGTTTTCCCGATTTTATACTTTGGATATAAAGGAGTAAATACGGACCGTTCGTGGCCGAACGATATGGTAAGAGCTTTGGCTTGCATGGCTTTAGGAACATTAGTATATCTTTGTGGTGAATATTTGGGGAATCATAAAGTTGAGAATGTAATTCGGAAAATTATTTTAACCGGAATAGAAGCAGGGAGTGCGCTGTTTGCAATTTATGTTTCAGCCTTAAACAAGGAATATATCAATATTATGGAATTGCTGTTTTTTATAATATGTGTACTTATGATTTCCGGTGAAACATATTCCTCTTACATACAAGGTGAACTTTTTAAATACTTAGGACGATTGTCTATGCCTATGTTTATATTTCATTGGGGTATTGGATCGTTAGTGAACATTGTTACGGATAATTTAAAACTGAGATTTTGGCTCTATTATATTGGTACATTGCTGATCGCAATGTTAGCAATAGTGATTACGAGGTTTATAAGACGAAATGAATTCAGAACAGGAAATAAAAGAACTGCTTGAACTGAGAAAAAAGATATTTATAGCTGGGTATAAAGGTGGAATGGCACACCTTGCATCCTGTTATTCTAGCTTAGAAATGATTTACGCCATGTATCTAAAGGGAATTCTTAAATACGATCGTAAAAATCCAAAATGGAAGGATCGGGATCGATTTATATTAAGCAAGGGACATGCAGGACTTGCTCTTTATGGTGTAATGGAAGAGGCTGGTTTGATATCTGATGAAATCTATAAATCTTATTTAACTGAGAACTCTCTTATAGGCGGAGAACCATGCATGAGGGATAGCCAGTGGGTAGAAGCAACTACGGGTTCACTAGGACATGGATTGTCCATGGGACTTGGTATTGCTATGGCATTGAAAATGAATAACAGTCCTGCAAAGGTTTATGTAATGCTTGGAGATGGAGAACTAGAGGAGGGAACAGTCTGGGAGGCAATTATGACTGCACCTGCCTTTGGAGTAGATAACCTGATTGCAATTTTGGATTGTAATAATATTCAAAAAATGGATTTCGTTGAAAAGACAATCGGAGTTCCGAACTGGTCTGCCAAATGGAAAAGCTTTGGATGGGATGTGCTTGAAACAGACGGACATGATATGGAGGATTTTAAAAGTACGATTTTGTCTGAAAATAACAGTGGAATGCCTAGGTTGATTATTGCTAATACCATAAAGGGTAAAGGCGTTTCTATTATGGAAAACAATCCTAACTGGCATTTTAGACTACCGGGTAGGAAAGAACTAAAGATATTCAAAGAAGAACTTGGAATATCAGATGAGGAATTGGTATAACAAATGAATAGTGCATATATTGGAAAACTAATGGAACTGGCGGAAAAAGACCCGGATATCATACATCTTCTTGCAGATAGCGGAACAGGCTATGATGAGATGTTTAAAAGAAATTTTCCAAACCAGATGTACAACTTTGGAATTGGCGAAGAAAATATGGTTGCAGCAGCTGCTGGTATGGCTTCAGTAGGAAAAAAACCGTTTGTTTTTACCGCCGGTGCTTTTTTGGCATATAGATCAATGGAATTTATAAGGGATGATGTGTGCTTTCAAAATCTTAACGTAAAGATTGTAGGTATGGGGAGTGGCTTATCTTGGAGTTCCCTTGGTCCGACACATCATACTACGGAAGATATATCGGTTTTAAGAGCAATTCCCAATCTTATGATTTTATCTCCGGCAACTCCAAGACAGGTAGTGGCTTGCGTACAGACGGCATATGAACATGACGGACCGGTTTATATCAAGATTGGCATGAATCATGAAAAGGAATATTTTGAGGATAATTATGTTCATGATATAAAGAAAAGTGATTGCTTAAGAGAAGGTAAGAATATTGCAGTTTTTGTTACTGGAAGTATCTTAGAGGAGGCTGTAAAGACTTGCGAGATGCTTGAACAGGATGGGATTTCGGCAAAGCTTATTAATGTTACCACTATTAAACCATTCAATGAAAAAGAAGTTATTGACATAGTAAAAGAGATTGACAAAGTCGCTGTTATTGAGGAGCATAATATACATGGAGGATTGGCTAGTATAATTTCTGAGACAATAACTTACAATGGTCTTGAGGCAAGAGTGATACCAATTGGATTAAATGATACTTTTGCAGAAGGATATGGTACGTATGCAATGGTTAGGAAAGCTAATCAACTTGATGCAATAAATATATATCGGCGAATGAAGGAGGCTTATGAAGAATGAATGAGTACACATTCGACGAAATAGAAGTTGGCATGTCTGCCTCTTTTAAAAAGTTGATTACTAAAGAGATGGAAGATTCCTTCAGAATGATAACTGGGGATGAAAACCCATTGCATAAAGATGATAGTTTTGCTTTGGAGATGAGCAAGGGAAAATTTAAGGGGCACGTTGCTTTTGGAATGCTGACGGCATCTCTTTACTCTACAGTTGCAGGAATGTACCTGCCAGGAAAATATAGTCTCATACATAGTTTTGATGAAATTTCATTTATGAAGCCTGTATTTGTGGGGGATGAGTTGAACATATATGCAGAGGTTATTGATAAGGATGTAGCACTTAAGATGATTCGACTAAAAATTGTAATAAAAAATCAAGAGAATAAGAAGGTTTCCAGAGCCAAGATGAAGGTTCTGGTTACGAAATAAAATTAATTTTCCAAGGAGGACATTTGATATGACGAGAGAAGAAGTATACGAGAGATTAAATGGAGTGTTTAGAGAAATCCTTGATGATGATTCTATAGAGCTTCATGACGAAACAGTAGCAGATGATGTTGACGGTTGGGATTCTTTTGAACATATTAATCTTATTGTTGGTGTAGAGGAAGAATTTGAATTTAAAATTCCAATGGGTAAAGTAGTAACGATGAAGAATGTGGGAGAGATGGTAGATATTATTCTGGAGATGGGGAAATAAAGAATGACTACTAATAAAGTAATGCTCCTGTGGGAGCATTACTTTGTTCGAAAATAGGTGAAAGAGAGTAGTAGAAACAGTGACACTTACCAGCTTTAGCTTTTTTGTTTTTTTATTAATTGTGATTATTGCGTTTTATATATTTAACCCCTTTCAGAAATATATACTTCTTGCAGCAAGCGTTTATTTTTATATCAGTATTTCGTCTGTGAATGCAGTGAAATTAATTATGCTGATGTTCGGTATTTTGGGAGTCACTTACATAGGAGCTTTAATAATTGAACATGTGGAAGGGAAAGTTAAAAGCCTTTTCTTAGTAATAAGCATTTCGATGCTTGTATTAGTTTTGTTTTTACTAAAGTATGCCTATAATATACTGGGAATTATTGTATCAATATTTAATTTAGAGGCAAATATTTCGTGTCTTCAATTTGTGTCTATAATTGGTATTTCATATTATGCTTTGTCGGCAATAGGATATCTTATCGATATATATTGGGGGAATTATAAGGCATCAAAAAATCCTGTAGATGTTGCACTGTTTATTTTCTATTTTCCCCAGCTGATTTCTGGACCATTTACACGTTTTCCATTTATGGATAAGCAGTTTAATAAACGTAACAAATTGGATTATGGGAATCTTACGAGTGGGATGCGACGAATGGCATGGGGATATTTCAAAAAGCTGGTTATTTCCGAACGGTTTGGAATAATTGTAAGTGCGGTTTATGGAAACTATGAGGTCTATAGTTTTGTAGGAATTGTGGGCGCAACTTTGTGCTATGCAGTACAATTGTATACTGATTTCTCTGGCTGCATGGATATAATTATGGGCGCTTCTATGTTGTTTGGTATAGAACTGCCTGAGAATTTCAAAGCACCTTTTTTTTCAGAAACCATTCAGGAATTTTGGCAGAGATGGCACATTACTCTGGGAACATGGTTTAAAGATTATTTTATGTATCCTGTACAGAAGTCAAAACCGATACAAAATGTTGCTAAGTGGTCTAAAAAGAAATTTGGAAAAAAGGCAGGAAAGAAAGTTCCTTTTTATGTAGCAATGCTAATGCTTTGGATTTTAATAGGAATTTGGCATGGTGGGACAGGGTATTATTTCATTGCTTCAGCAGGTATTCCATGTATACTGCTAATATTAAGTGATCTTTGTCAGCCACTGTTTGCTATATTAGTAAAGACTTTTAAAGTCAATACAGAATGTAAGAGCTGGTGTTGGTTTAGAAGAGTAAGGACATTGCTTTTAATATGCATTTGTTGGATTGTTGCATGCTCGGGTGGAACGTATAATGCAATTAATATTTTTAGGCATATGTTCATAACTCCAATCAATTATACTCCTTTTACTGTTGCAATGGAGACATTTGGTCTAAATACATTGGATATTTTACTAATGTCATTGGGAATGGTCATAATATATTCTGCACATAAGTGCGAATATGAAGGAACGACTATTATGAGAAAATTAGATGGACAAAATTGGGGCATAAAAGTTTTATTAATTTATGTAGAAGTTATTGTAATTCTTCTTCATGGTATGGTTGGATCTTCTGCATTTATATACTTTCAGTTTTAGGAGAAGACTGATAATGAGAAGTAGAAGATATCCACGAACCTGGTGTCAGACGGCACAGGGAATAGGCATTTGAAAAAATAGCAAATGCTTAGAAAAGGATTTTGGAAATCTTATAGTGCGAGGATAGATAAAAATGGGAAAATACTTTGGAACAGATGGCTTCCGTGGAGAGGCCGGAATTACATTAACTGCAGATCATGCTTATAAAGTGGGACGTTTTTTGGGCTGGTATTACAACGAATTGCGTGTAAGAAATAACAACCGGGAACCGGCGCGGATTGTCATTGGAAAGGATACCAGACGCTCCAGTTATATGTTTGAATACAGTCTGGTAGCAGGATTGACGGCATCCGGTGCAGATGCGTATCTGTTGCACGTTACCACGACTCCGTCAGTAGCCTATATTGCCCGAGTGGACGATTTTGACTGTGGAATCATGATATCTGCCAGTCATAATCCATATTATGACAATGGGATTAAGTTAATCGACAGCAATGGTGAAAAAATGCCTGAGGATACCTTGCTGCTGATTGAGGACTATATTGACGGTAAGCTTCATGTATTTGACCGGGACTGGACAGAACTTCCCTTTGCCAGCAGAGAAGGAATCGGCTGTACGGTAGACTATGTATCCGGACGTAACCGTTATATGGGCTATCTGATTTCCCTGGGCATCTATTCTTTCAGGGGAGTTAAGGTAGGATTGGATTGTGCTAATGGTTCAAGCTGGAACATTGCGAAGAGCGTATTTGATGCCCTTGGCGCAGACACCTATGTTATTAACAATAAACCAAATGGTACAAATATCAACAACAATGCAGGTTCTACCCATATTGAAGGTCTGCAGAAGTTTGTAGTGGAAAATGGACTGGATGTGGGCTTTGCCTATGACGGAGATGCTGATCGCTGTCTGTGTGTGGATGAAAAAGGTAATGTTATAACAGGTGACCATATTTTATACATTTATGGCTGCTATATGAAGGAACGTGGCAAGCTGTTGACGAATACGGTTGTTACTACGGTGATGTCAAACTTTGGTCTGTATAAGGCGTTTGATGAACAGGGGATTGGCTATGCCAAGACCGCTGTAGGGGACAAGTATGTCTATGAATATATGGCAAAGAACGGATGCCGTATCGGTGGAGAACAGAGCGGACACATTATCTTTTCCAAGTATGCAAGTACCGGTGACGGCATTTTGACCAGTCTGAAGATGATGGAAGTCATGCTGGCTAAGAAGATGCCCATGAGTGAATTGGCAGCACCACTGAAGATTTATCCGCAAGTATTGGAAAATGTTCGGGTAACAGATAAAAAGGCAGCGCAGAGCGATTCGGACATGCAGAAAGCGGTAGCTGCGGTTACGGAAAAACTGGGAGATACCGGACGGATTTTGGTACGAGAGTCCGGTACAGAGCCGGTGATTCGTGTCATGGTAGAAGCTCCGGATCAGGAGATTTGTCAGAAGTACGTGGATGAAGTGGTAAATGTCATCTGTGAAAAGGGATATAAAGCATAGAAATATCCCTTTGGGAAGGATTAATAAATGTGTGGAATTGTTGGATTTACAGGAAATAGACAGGCAGCTCCGATCCTATTGGATGGACTGTCCAAACTGGAATATAGAGGGTATGACTCTGCGGGGTTGGCAGTCCGTGATGGAGAAGCCCTTGCACAGGTGGTAAAGGCGAAAGGGAGACTGTCTAATTTAATAGAGAAGACTGATGGAGGAAAGGCTTTAAAGGGAACCTGCGGCATCGGACATACCCGTTGGGCGACCCATGGTGAGCCAAGCCAGACAAATGCTCATCCGCATGTCTCCGGCAATTGCAGCAGATCCGGTTCCGGTGCGGTGGAATCAGAAGTAGTTGGAGTACATAATGGTATTATTGAGAATTATACGGAACTGAAAGAAAAACTGCTGAAGCATGGGTATACCTTTTATAGCCAGACCGATACAGAAGTGGTGATTAAGCTGGTCGATTATTATTACAAGAAATATAAGCTCGGTCCCATTGATGCGATTGCGAAGACTATGGTGCGTGTCCGCGGATCCTATGCTCTAGAGTTAATGTTCCGTGACTATCCCGGTGAGATCTGGGTAGCACGTAAGGACAGCCCCATGATCATCGGTATTGCGGATGGTGAGACTTATGTAGCATCCGATGTACCGGCGATTTTGAAATATACCAGAAATGTTTATTATATTGGAAATCTTGAGTTCGCAAAGCTGACTCCGGGGGAGGCGCATTTCTATAACCTGGATGGGGATGAAATCGAGAAGCAGACTACAGAGATTAAGTGGGATGCGGAAGCGGCGGAGAAGGCCGGTTTTGAACATTTCATGATGAAAGAGATCCATGAGCAGCCGAAAGCAGTTCAGGATACTTTGAATTCTGTAGTGAAAGATGGAAAGATTGATTTTGAAAGTATCGGGATTACGGAGGATGAGATCAAGGCCTATGAACAGATTTATATTGTTGCCTGTGGTTCTGCATGGCATGTTGGAATGGCGGCACAATATGTACTGGAGGACATGGCAGATATTCCGGTGCGTGTGGAACTTGCCTCAGAATTCAGATATCGTAAAATGTCCCTGAACCCTAAGGCACTGATGATCGTGGTCAGCCAGTCTGGCGAGACTGCAGATACTTTGGCTGCATTAAGGCTCGCAAAGGAAAAAGGAATTGCCACAATGGCGATTGTCAATGTGGTGGGTAGCAGTATTGCCAGAGAAGCTGATAAAGTGTTCTATACACTTGCAGGTCCGGAAATCTCTGTGGCAACCACGAAGGCATACAGTGCCCAGCTTGCGGCAATGTATTGTCTGGCAGTTCAGTTTGCCGAGGTCAGAGGTAAGCTTACAGAGGAACAGTACGGCTATTATATTGCGGAACTTATGACAATCCCGGAGAAGATACAGAAGATTCTGGAGGACAAAGAGCGCCTTCAGTGGTTTGCTGCAAAATATGCCAATGCAGCGGATGTGTTCTTCGTAGGACGTGGTATTGACTATGCCATTTGCCTGGAAGGCAGCTTAAAGCTTAAGGAGATTAGTTATGTTCATTCCGAAGCATACGCTGCCGGTGAATTGAAGCACGGAACCATCAGCCTGATCGAACAGGGGACATTGGTAATCGGTGTTTTGACACAGGATGAGTTATACGAGAAGACTATAAGCAATATGCTGGAGTGCAAGAGCCGTGGCGCATATCTTATGGGCCTGACTACTTACGGCAATTACGAAATCGAAGATCAGGTGAATTTCACAGTCTATGTGCCGAAGGTGGATGAGCATTTCATGGCCAGCCTGGCGGTGGTGCCCCTGCAGCTGCTGGGATACTACGTCAGCGTGGCAAAGGGATTGGATGTGGATAAGCCCAGGAATCTGGCGAAGAGTGTGACGGTGGAGTAAAAATATGAGGTAATGATGAAACCATATTTAAACTGAAGTAGAACGTTGGTTACGACACTAGATACAGAATGTAAAAACTATATCTAGTGTCGTGCATTTTAGAATAAATGTGGTAAAATATAAATGATCAGCACTTGTAAAGTAAGCGCCAAATAATCCCGCGGCTAGCCAACAACCGCCTCTAACTTCATAATCGTAGTTAGACTATTTTACTACAACAACTACAATTATGGAG
>OGOI01000099.1_pt1 | contig 84766 bp, 76 predicted proteins | sample 1552631 | NCBI WGS metagenome assembly OGOI01 (sample SAMEA2580204, study PRJEB22360) | human gut metagenome | biome: human gut; feature: human-associated habitat; material: faeces | place: Denmark | collected 2008/2010 | reverse complement strand
CACTGTTTAGTTATCAAGGTTGTTTCGCTGTCATCTCTTTGCGACAGCTTGTTTACTTTATCATATCCTTCAAATCTTGTCAAGCACTTTTTTCAAAAGTTTTTAAGATTTTCAAGATCCTGTCTAAAGCTGTTTGTTTCTGTCGTTCTGTTCAAGCGACTTGATTACTTTATCATAAGTTCAGCCATTTGTCAACAGTTAATTTGAATTTTCTGAAAACTATTTTATTTTTCAGTATTTCAGAAGCAATTCCTTGCGACAGCTTGTTTACTATACCACTATCGTAAGGAATCGTCAAGCACTTTTTACAAAAAAATCCATATTTTTTGTACAGGTTATCATTGCTTACTTTTTCAAGTATTATTTCTCTATCTATTTTCACAAACGTAAACATAAAACCTATTTGCTCATAATATACCGGATGGCCTCCTGAATCTGTCTCACATAGACCAGATTAACCCCATCTGCTTTTTCCACTGAATTTCTGCATACCTCAGGCAGGATCACGGTGTCAAATCCCAGCTTTTTCGCCTCCTGCACTCTCTGCCCTGCCATACTTACAGCACGTACTTCTCCACTAAGTCCAATTTCACCAAAAGCCATCAATTTATCTGGAATTACAATATCTTTCATGCTGGATGCAATTGCCAGACAGATTCCAAGATCAATAGCCGGTTCTGTCATCTTCATCCCTCCGGCAATATTTACATAGGCGTCAGAAGAAGCAAGATGAAGCCCAACTTTCTTCTCCAATACAGCCATGAGAAGATTGACCCTGTTAAAATCCGTTCCCACAGCAGTCCTTCTTGGAATACCAAAATTACTCTCACAAACCAATGCCTGAATTTCCACAAGGATCGGGCGTGTCCCCTCCATAGAACATGCCACAACACACCCTGACGCGTTCTCAGGGCGTCCCTCTAAAAGATACTCCGAAGGGTTGGAAACCTCTTCAAGACCAGTTCCCTGCATTTCAAAAACGCCAATTTCATTGGTAGAACCAAATCGATTCTTCACCGCACGCAGGATCCGATAGGAAGCATGTCTGTCTCCCTCAAAATAAAGCACTGTGTCAACCATATGTTCCAGCACTCTCGGACCTGCCACATTGCCCTCCTTGGTCACATGACCAACAATGAAAATCGTTATTCCAAGACCTTTTGCAATCTGCATCAGTACATTCGTAGACTCTCTTACCTGAGAAACACTCCCCGGTGCAGAACCAATCTCCTCATCAAACATAGTCTGAATAGAGTCCACAATAGCTACATCTGGTTTCTTTCGTTCCATTACTTCTCGTACAGTATCCAGATTGGTCTCACATAAAAGCTGAAGGTTTTCGTTGAAAGTACCGATACGGTTAGCACGAAGTTTGATCTGACGCAAAGACTCCTCACCGGAAATATAGAGAACAGAATTTCCATTCTCAGCCAGATTCCGGCACACCTGTAAAAGAAGGGTGGATTTTCCGATACCCGGATCTCCCCCCACAAGAACCAAAGACCCGGGGACAATGCCGCCCCCGAGTACTCTGTCAAGTTCACCTATTTTCGTTGTCTGACGTTCATCTTCTTTCAGACTGATCTCCTTCAGAATCACCGGTTCAGACTGCTGCCTGGATACGGACTTACCGCCTCCTGATGCCTTTTTCCCTGTGGATACAGGTTCTTCCACAAAAGAATTCCAAGCCTTACAGCCAGGGCACTGTCCCATCCATTTCGAGGATTCGTAACCGCACTCCTGGCAAAAATATACCATTTTTTTGTTTTTTAACATTTTACAATTTTTACATCAACAGCTGAGCCATTTCCAAGTTCTACGCTGAAAGAAAGCTTTCCGCCAAGGTTGGTCTCCATTTTGCCTGTGCTTGCTCCGTCAAGATATACTTCATACTGAGCTTCTGCCTCAAGTTCAACTGTGATCTGTGCATCCTCCGGTCCTTCTACACGAAAACTCATCTGACTTCCGTCCTGCGCAAGATCAAACACAGCGGTACCTGGTACGGACTCATATACAAACATACCATTGCGTTCCAGCTTGGTGATCTCCTTGAATGTTTTTACTTTATACATATCTCCCTGATGGGGATAGTCTGAAACCTTTGATTTCTGGTTTTTCTCATAATCTCCAAAGCTGATGGTACCATTTTCCTCTGTACGGATCAGTTCCTTTACTACTGCCATGATGCTTGTCCTCCCTAAGACTCTTTCGTTATGTTCTCCAGCGGATTTCTCCTCGCCAGATCCTTTTCACCGGTTCCCCGATGTTGTACATATTATATAATAAAACTTTTTTCTTTGCCAGTACCTTACATAAAATTTATAGTAATTTTAGAAGATTACTGGTTACTTTTCAAACCTGATCTTACTTCACAATAAAACGAATTTCTTTATTTCTATACTGTACCTGCACGATGTCTCCCCGCTTGATCTTGCCCTCCAGGAGCTCATTTGCCAGCCGGTCTTCTATCTTGGACTGAATGGCCCGGCGAAGAGGTCTTGCACCGTATTTAGCATCAAATCCGGCTTCTGCAATATAATCTACTGCAGAATTCGTCACATTCAGATGAATATCCATCTGTTCCTCACAACGTTTTTCCAGTGATTTCAGGAGCAGGAGTACAATCTTACGGATTTCCTCCTTATTCAGGGTGTGGAATACCATAATCTCGTCAATTCGATTCAGGAATTCCGGTTTGAAAAGACGACGCACTTCTTCCATAACGCCGGATTTCATTTTTTCATAATCCTTTTTCTCATCTTTCTGGGAAATAAACCCAAGCTGCTTCGGTTCTACGATTGCCTGGGCGCCCGCATTGGAAGTCATGATAATGATCGTCTGTTTAAAATCCACTTTTCTTCCGTGGGCATCTGTAATATGGCCGTCATCCAGCACCTGAAGCAAAATGTTAAACACATCCGGATGTGCTTTCTCGATTTCATCAAAAAGAATGACACTATATGGATTTCTGCGTACTTTTTCGCTGAGCTGTCCGCCCTCATCATATCCCACATAGCCTGGCGGAGAACCGATCAGCTTGGAAACACTGTGTTTCTCCATATATTCAGACATATCCACACGAATCATAGCCTGTTCACTGCCAAACACAGCCTGAGCCAACGCCTTGGAAAGTTCTGTTTTCCCAACGCCTGTAGGTCCAAGAAACAGGAAAGAACCGATTGGACGGTTCGGATCCTTCAATCCCACACGGCCACGTTTTACAGCCTGAGAAACAGCATGCACTGCTTCCTCCTGACCAATCACACGTTTGTGAAGTTCCTTTTCCAATTGAGCAAGACGTCTGGTCTCTCCTTCCGTCAGTCTTTGTACCGGAATTTTGGTCCAGTCGGATACAATGGAAGCTACAGCTTTTTCGTCCACTTTTCCGGATTTTCTCTGATTCTTCTTTTCTTCTTTTACTTGAAGCTGCTCAAGTCTGGCTTCTGCTTCCTTCTGTTTCTCCTGGCATTCTTTGGCAAGACTTAAATAACCAGTTTTGATGGCACGCTCTTTCTCCTGAAGGATTTCCTGAATCTCACGGCTTAAATCCTCAATCTCGGAAGAAGCCTGATATCCGGAAAGCTGTACCTTAGATGCGGCTTCATCAATCAGGTCGATTGCTTTATCCGGAAGGAATCTGTCGTTAATATAACGTACTGACATTTTAACTGCTGCTTCCAAGGCTTCATCTAATATTTCAACTTTATGATGTCTTTCATAGTATGGGCGAAGTCCTTTCAGGATCTCGTAAGCCTCCTCTTCAGAAGGCTCTTCCACGGTGACCGGCTGAAAGCGTCGCTCCAGAGCGGCATCCTTCTCTATATATTTGCGGTACTCTTCCAGAGTGGTCGCACCTATGATCTGCAATTCTCCACGGGAAAGAGATGGCTTCAGAATATTGGAAGCGTCAAGGGCGCCTTCCGCACCGCCAGCTCCAATAATTGTATGAAGCTCGTCAATGAACAGAAGAATCCCCTGATTCTCACGTACTTCATCCACGACCTTACGGATACGCTCTTCAAATTCACCTCTGTACTTGCTTCCAGCCACCATTCCAGACAGATCCAGCACTACCAGACGCTTGTCTTTAATCGTCTCCGGAACACTACCTGCAAGAATCCTCTGGGCAAGCCCCTCTGCAATAGCAGTCTTGCCTACCCCGGGTTCGCCTACCAGACATGGATTGTTCTTGGTTCTACGGCTTAAGATCTGGATCAGTCTGCTGATTTCCTTTTCCCTTCCCACAACAGGATCCAGTTTGCCCTCTGCTGCCATCTGGGTCAGATCACGGCTGTACTGGTCAAGTGCCGGTGTCGGGCTGCCTCCGGGATTTTGCATGGCCTTGGCAGCCTGGAACTCTTCCTGAATAGACTCATTGTCATAGCCCATGGCTCCAAGGACTGCTGCATAAAGCTTCTGGATATTCACTCCCATCGTATATAAAAGCCTGGTTCCAACACAGTCCGTCTCGCGGAGCATGGCAAGGAGCAAATGCTCCGTTCCGGCCTTCTCACAGCCAGAATTCTGTGCCTCTGCCACAGCACTTTCCAGAACCTTCTCTGTTCTCGGACTGTATACCGGCTTCATTTCAATCTCAGTTACATTTCCCACTTCTGCCGGAGTCACCAGCTTGTCGATCAGTTCCACCAGCTTCTTGCCATCTACCTGAAATTCCTCCAGGACTCTTCCGGCAGCGCCTTCTGTCTCACTTAAAAGTCCCAGCAAAAGATGTTCTGTACCAATATAGCCCAGTTCAAAGTCAATGGCTGCTGCCTTTGCCAGTGTCAGGGCTGTCTGAGCCTGTTTCGTAAATTTATTTCGCATTGATCAATTGTTCCTCCTTACGCTAGTGTACAAACAAGTTGATTTCTCGAACAATCTCGCTTTTATTTCTCATATTCATCCAAAATCTCATCTATAAGACTATGCACTTCTTCCCTGGTCACATTATTGCAGCAGCCTCTTGCCAGCGCAACACGCAAATTCTGCTTCAGTTCCTCCATAGCCCTTAATTTATCCACATCCAGGCAGATTACCGCGCCTTTTCTTCTGTCAATGGAGACAAATCCTTCCTGGCGTAACAAGGAATAGGCCTTGTTTACTGTATGCATATTAATTCCAATGGTATCCGCAAGCTGTCTGACAGATGGAAGGGGATCTCCTTCCTGCAGCCGGGATGTGGCAATTCCCATAATGATCTGATTCATCAGCTGGGTATAAAGTGCCTCGTCACTCTGGAAATCTATCTCTATTACCATTTTATCCCTCCCTGTAAAAAATAGTGAATATTACAAAAACAAAGGGACCGGAGTCATACTGCCCCGGTCTCTTCCTGTCTTTCGTAATAAACACTTTGTCTAAATATAAGCCATCTGCAAAGCTGGCAGCGCTCCCTATTCCTACTGAACCGGTGTCTCAGCTGCCGGTGCTTCTTCTGCCTTTACTTCACCCTTTGATGCCTTAGTCTCCTGAGCTGCTGCCTCAGCAGGCGCATTCTCAGCCGGTGCTGCAGCTGGAGGGATCTCAACACCCAGAATCTTTCCAAGCTGTACTCTGTCAAGGATCAGATTGAATCCCATCGGGTTGATCACAAATGCCTTCGCCTGGTTAATGATAAGACCTGGCAGTTTGGCAAATGGAACCTTGGCTGCCCGAAGCTTCTTGCCTCTTGCAAATTTATCAAATTCCATAACATCTGTAAAAGCCGGCTGAAGAATATCACCCTGTTTGTTCTTAAGATATGGAATGTTAACCTTGGTCGGGTCTTCCGGATCAGTAGCCATAGCTACCAGGAATTCGGATTTCTTAAGATTCACGATCAGCTCTTCTTCCATTTCACGAAGGTTCACAGTGCGCTCCTCTTTCTTAATCGGGCGACGGAGTTCCTGCATAAAATAGATACCCGAAAGCTGAAGAGTGGAATTAAAAAGTGGCTGCTTCTTCGGCTCAAGCTGGCTAAAGTCTGCCTGTCTGGCAATTCTGGTAAGCTCAACCTCAATCTGATTCTCTCCATCAACCCATACTACACTGTTTACACCGATTGCATAAAGTGTGCCGTAGAATCTTGGGTAGTCTTTCTTCTCATATTTCATTCCCATAAGAAGAATCTTATCCTCTAATTTCTTCTTGCCAAATGCTTTAATCTCTTCTTCTGTGGCAAATACCCACACCTGATCATTAAAGCTCTCCTGATCGCAAATTACATATGGAAGCTTCGTAGCCTGTGAATACGCTACAAAGATTTCGTCTCTTGTCTGTAATTCCTTAATTGCTTCCTGTTCAGTGATTCCCATGTCATTATCCTCTCAGTCCTGGTTTCCTGCTGTCGTATACGAAAATTCTATGAACCTTGTCCTGTCTGGCAGATTTCAAAACATATCGACAAAAACCTAATATAGGTTTTATTTTATAACAAAATTGCAAAAAAGTAAAGTCTAACCGTCAGTGTTTTTATGCAATTTTACCGCGTTCCTGGCATCCACTGATCCGACAAACTTCCTCTTATTTTGTCATAAATTCTACAATCTTATCAAGCTGTGCCAGCTGGTCTTCTTTCAGGGCAGACTTTACCGTTACCGTCTCTTCATAGATTTCCATATCTTTCATACCAGAAAGGATCTCCTTCATCTGCTTACCTGCAGTAGAAGCCCAGGTACCGTTTTCCAGAACTGCCACTTTTCTCTTCTGCAGATTGTGGGCAGCAAGTTCATGAAGCAGGGTTTCCATCTTCGGGAAAAGTCCTGCATTATAAGTCGGGCAGGCAAATACGATTCTGTCACAGCGGAATGCTTCCGCTACCAGATAGGAAGGATCTGTTACAGAAACATCATAAACCTTCACATTCTTCTCCCCTGCATCTGCCAGTCTGCCTGCCAGAACATCAGCTGCATTCTCAGTATTTCCATAAATGGAGGCATACATAACCACAACATTATGGTCTTCAGGGGTATAAGTGCTCCATTTCTGATACTTGTCAATAAACCATCCAAGATCCTCTCTCCAGATAGGACCATGAAGTGGGCAGATCATGGCGATATCAAGTGTAAGGGCCTTTTTCAGGGCACTCTGAACCGGTCCGCCGTATTTTCCAACAATATTTACTAGATATCTTCTGGCGTCATCCAGCCACTCTTCTTTAAAGTTTACTTCATCTGCAAACACATTTCCATTCAGCGCCCCAAAAGTACCAAAAGCATCTGCGCTGAAAAGCACTTTGTCATATGCATCGTATGTAACCATTGCCTCCGGCCAGTGAACCATGGGGATCATGGCAAACGCAAGGGTATGTTTACCTGTACTGATGGTATCTCCCTCTTTGATCACAACTGCATGGGCGTCCACGTCAAAGGTAAAGAACTGTTTCATCATGTTAAAGGTCTTGGCATTTCCCACAACCTTCACTTCCGGGAATCTTCTTACCACCTCTTCCACAATTGCACAATGATCTGGTTCCATATGGTTTACGATCATATAATCCAAAGGTCTGTTTCCAAGAACATGCTCCAGATTTTCAAAAAACTGTCCGCTTACAGACTTGTCAACTGTATCCAGAAGCACGGTCTGCTCATCCAGGATCACATAAGAGTTGTAGGAAACTCCTCTTGGAATCGGGTAAATATTTTCAAAAAGGGCAAGTCTTCTGTCACTTGCACCGATCCAGTATAAATCTTCGTTTACTTTCTTCACATTGTACATAATGGTTCCTCCTAATGCTTTTGCTAAACAAATTCTGCAATACAGAATTCTCTGACTTTTGTATTTTCATCCTGTCAGGACTTCTATAACCAAAAACAGACAGGAAACACTCTTGTCTCCTGCCTATTTTATACCACTTAATTATGCTTCGTCAATTGCTTTTCCAATATCATGGCGCATATATTTATTTGCGAAAGTGATCCACTCTGTTGCCGCATAGGCATTTTTTCTGGCCTCTTTCAGATTGCTGCCTGTGGCTGTGATTCCTACAACACGTCCACCATTTGTAACGATCTGTCCATCCTTAAACTTGGTTCCGGCATGGAAACAGTAATATCCCTCTTTATCCTTGAAATTCTCAAATCCATACATCGGGATTTCTTTCTCATATTTCACCGGATATCCGTCACTTGCGAGAACTACACAAACAGCGGCATTGTCCTCAAACTGAAGATCGATCTGATCCAGAGTTCCATCAATGCAGGCTTCCATAACTTCTACAATGTCGTTCTTCATACGCGGAAGAACAACCTGTGCTTCCGGATCTCCGAAACGGGCATTGTATTCCAGTACCTTCGGACCATCTGCTGTCAGCATCAGACCAAAGAAAATGATTCCTTTAAATTCTCTTCCCTCAGCGGCCATTGCATCCACAGTTGGCTGATATACATATTTCTTACAGAACTCATCCACCTCTTTTGTGTAGAAAGGACTGGGAGAAAAGGTTCCCATTCCGCCTGTATTTAAGCCCTGGTCACCGTCCTTTGCACGCTTATGATCCTGTGCGGAGGTCATGGTTTTAATTGTTTTTCCATCTACAAAAGAAAGAACGGAAACTTCACGACCAGTCATAAATTCCTCAATAACCATGGTATTTCCGGCGCTTCCAAACTTCTTATCTTCCATGATCTCTTTCACACCAGCTTCTGCTTCCTGAAGATTCTGACAGATCAGAACACCTTTTCCAAGAGCAAGTCCGTCTGCTTTGAGGACGATAGGGAATTTTGCTTCGGTGCGAAGATAAACCAGTGCCTTTTCCGGGTCATCAAAATTCTCGTATGCGGCCGTTGGAATGTTGTATTTCTTCATCAGATCCTTGGAAAATGCCTTGGAGCCTTCCAGGATTGCTGCATTTTTACGAGGTCCGAATACCCGTAAACCACGGGATTCAAACTCGTCTACTATACCGCCTACCAACGGATCATCCATACCGATGATGGTAAGGTCTATCTGATTTTCCTGAGCAAAATCAGCAAGTTTTTCAAATTCCATAGCACCAATGTTCACGCACTCTGCATACTCTGCAATTCCTGCATTTCCCGGTGCACAGTAAATCTTATCTGCATTAGGGCTTCTGGATACACTCCATGCGATTGCATGCTCTCTTCCGCCGCTTCCTACGATCAGTACCTTCATAATCTCCTCCTTAATCGCTGATAGTCACAATATGATCTTCTACCGAAATCTTTCCATTGGCAATAAGATTAATTGCTTTCGGAAGGATCTTCCACTCTGCCTTTTCCATTACACTTCTCTGAAGAGACTGGGGGGTATCATCCGGCTCGATTTTTACTGCTTTCTGCAAAATAATAGGGCCGGTATCTGTACCTGTATCCACGAAATGAACAGTAGCACCTGTTACCTTCACTCCTCTTTTTAAGGCAGCTTCATGAACATGAAGTCCATAGTATCCTACACCGCAAAAGGATGGGATCAGGGATGGGTGGATGTTGATAATCTTATTTGGAAATGCCTCCACGATCATAGGTGGAATTGCAACCAGATAGCCAGCAAGAACAATCAGTTCTGCACCGCTTTCCTGCAATTTCTTTAACAGTGCCTTATGAAATTCTTCACGTTTTTCAAATTCTTTAGGAGAAATACAGACAGCCTCTATACCATGGTTCTTCGCTCTTTCCAGTGCGTAAGCATTTGGATTATTGCTGATCACAAGGGAAACTTCCGCATTGGTGATCCTGCCGGAATCAATGGCATCCAGGATTGCCTGGAGATTGGTACCGCCTCCTGATACCAGGACAGCAACCTTTAGCATAATGTCACTCCCTTTTCTCCTGCTTCAATACGTCCTACTACGTACGGTGTCTCACCTGCTGCCTTGATTGCTTCCATAGTCTTATCTACATCAGCCGGATCAACTGCCAGAACCATACCAAGTCCCATGTTGTAGGTGTTGTACATCATCTTTTCTTCAATGTCTCCAGTCTTTGCAAGAAGCTTAAAGATCGGAAGCACCGGATAACTGTCTTTCTCAATCACGGCTCTTGTGCCCTCTTTCAGCATACGAGGTACATTCTCATAGAAACCACCGCCTGTGATATGGCTGCATGCGTGGATCTTAACCCCTGCATCTTTAATGCTCTTAAGAGCTTTTACATAAATCTTGGTTGGTGCGATCAAGGCCTCACCAAGGGTAGTTCCAAGTTCATCATAATATGTGTCCAGAGACTCTTTTGTCATCTCAAACACTTTGCGGACAAGAGAAAAACCATTGCTGTGTACGCCTGAGGATGCCATTCCGATCAGCACATCTCCGGTATTTAAATTCTCTCCTCTAATCAGGTCTTTTTTATCAACAACGCCAACTGCAAATCCAGCCAGGTCATACTCGTCTACCGGATAAAATCCTGGCATCTCAGCAGTTTCGCCGCCGATGAGGGCTGCGCTTGACTGGCTGCAGCCTTCTGCAACACCTTTTACGATCTCAGCAATCTTCTCTGGATAGTTCTTTCCACAGGCAATGTAGTCCAGGAAGAAAAGAGGTTCTCCGCCTGCACATGCAATATCGTTTACACACATTGCCACACAGTCGATTCCAACAGTGTCATGTTTATCCATAATAAATGCCAGTTTCAGCTTGGTTCCAACTCCGTCAGTTCCGGAAACCAGTGTAGGCTCTTCCATATCCTTGAAGCTGTTCATGGAAAAAGCACCTGAGAATCCGCCGATTCCTCCAAGTACCTCTGGTCTCATAGTCTTTGCAATATGCTGTTTCATTAATTCTACTGATTTGTATCCTGCCTCAATATCAACGCCCGCGTTCTTGTAATCCATGCCTTTTTCCTCCCAGAATTTTATGGTTTCTATTATGGTGTTTATTATGGTTTTCATAGAAAGATCCTGCCTCGCAGGATTCTTCACCTGCATCAGCAGAAAAGGTTATTCTGCCCCTGCTGTATAATTCTATTTTGTATAAGCCTTATGTCCCACTTCCTGTAATTTCGCATCCTTGGCTTCGACCTGCTCTTTCAGCTCCTGGCTGTAGGCTTTCAGACGTGCAAGAAGCTCCGGATCGGATGTTGCAAGAATCTTCGCTGCAAGAAGACCAGCATTTGCCCCTCCGTTAATTGCAACAGTTGCTACCGGAATGCCGGATGGCATCTGTACAATGGAATACAGGGAATCTCTTCCCCCAAGTGATGTAGTGTGCATAGGAATTCCGATAACCGGCATCGGGAAAATCGCTGCGCACATTCCTGGTAAATGTGCTGCCATACCGGCACCTGCAATGATGACCTTAAATCCTTTTTCCTCAGCTGTCTTCGCATAATCAAAGAACACGTCCGGCTCTCTGTGTGCGGAGATGATACGCATTTCGTAATCAATCCCAAGTTTCTCCAGAATGTCTGCTGCCTTGCTCATTACCGGCATATCTGAATCACTGCCCATTACAATTCCTACTTTTGGCATAATATTCTCCTCTTTTAGTTATATTTAGAACTACCATTCGCGTAAATTCTACTAAGAATAACATTTTCTGTCAATACGATTGAGGCAAAGAAAAATTTTATAGGGCTAATTAATTTTGCTGTTAGATTTTAAACTTTCCTTTATTCCTCAAAAGGTTTATTCAATTCTTCCGTTCCGGCCAGCACAAATCTGCCATCCTCAATAATCGAAATTTTCTCCCCATTCTTTCCAGGAACACAGATGCTTCCCAATTCATCATAAGGAATGGTAATATCTGTATGACAGCCAAAGTACGCCTTGCTTATATCTTCTTTTCTCAAAATGGAGATTTCATTATCTCTTGCAATGATCTCTTTTCCATCCGGATTGTACACGGCAGTATCCTCAGACCAGCTGTAACAGGTATCACCTACTGCAAAATGAGGTCCCATTTTTTCTGCGATCAGAATAGGCAGCTTATCTGCAATGTTGTATTTCTTCGCAGCTACATAAGCCGTAGTATTCGTTCCGATTGCAAATTCACCCATTGGAAGTGTTGGATGATGGAACAGGATATTATCCTCAATATATTTTTTATTCTCTTCTTCATTTTCAAAATTTCCGCAGGAATAGGATGCAATTTTTCCATCTTTAAATTCAAGCTTCAGATCACGAAACTGAAGGCCTTCCAGATATACCTGGCTTACATGAAGAAGACCGTCTGTTCCGGAAAGAACCGGGGAAGTAAACACTTCACCAACGGGAATATTTACATCCGCTACACAGTTCTCGAAATTGGACTGCTTCGCCGGGTCGGTAAGAGTGTGCAGATGTATCCTGAGATCTGTTTCATTTGCTCCTTTTCCCTTTACAGATACCCATTCTGCAGTATCCAGAGTATCAATAAGGGTCTGCTGGATTTTCTGATAAAGCTGGTAATCCAGGGTGTTGATTTTCACGATCTGGCGGAAAATCTCCTCATAATCACCGCCGATCTCAGGGACCGGATATGCAATAATGGTAAAGCTTCTCTCATCACCTTTTATGTAGCGGTTTGTAATCTGTCCAGCTTCATTTTGCATCTCAATTTCCAGCTTCTGCTGGACATCACTGAACTGCCATGCCTCTTTTACACTCACCGGTGAAAACGGAGCTTCCCCAAATACCTCAATGCAGGCTGGACCAGCGTGAACATACGCCAGCTCCTTATATTTCTCATAGGAAGTCTGCAGGGCACGAAGGCGCTTCTGCACAAAATCCTGATCCAAAAAAAGTGCCCCGTCCTGTCGATGATCATAGTCAAACTGCGGGTTTGCAACAGCGCCTGTATAGCCAATTCTATAAGAGCCACGCCTGTTTACCGCATGGGTCGGATAGCGATATATAACTGGCTTCAGCCCCATCTCCTCAAACTGAAGAATTGCCGCTTTTACCATACGTTCAAAACCAAGGTTGTAGCGGATATTGACTGTTTTCTTTTTGCTCAGGTCTTTGTGTCCATTTACAAATCCCAAACGGTAGCCCTCTGTATAGGTTCTTGCGCAGGAATCGATTTCTTCCTGGGAAAGACCGTTAAGAAATGCAGCCACTCCAAGTTCATTCTCTGTAATGCATTCTCCAAACAGATACAGGTAACGAAGGTCTGAAAAATCAGAATTCATAATAATTTTTGCCGCAAAATCCAGCTCCGGGTCCACGCACTCTCTAGTGCGGTACTCTATCATATCCTGGCAGTAATCATTTGCATAGGAATTTAAAATCCCCCTCAATTCTTCCTCTGTAGGAACCTCTTCCTGAGCAAAAGCGCCATAAACTTCCAGAAACAGCTCCAGAAGCACAGTTATGTCCCACAGCCTCTTTTCAAAGGCATAGACCACAATACCACGCAGCTCTGCATACAGGAAAGAAAAGTCTTTTCCGTATTCCCCAAGCTTTTCACAGGCATAAACCGGATTTCCGTAGCTGTTTCTATAATTTTCCGGAAGGATATCTGCATACAGATCACGATTCAGTTCTTTCCATTCATCTATAGATAAATCAGCCGCATCTGCAAGTTTCCTTGGTTCCCTGGCTTCTCCCAAAAATACAACGCCATCCATAATTTCCACATTTTTTTCAAGAAAAGCAGCTGTTTTCTGGAAAAAGTCCAGATATGGCATCTGTACTGCTTTCTCCTCTTTGATCTCACATACTCTTTCTTTTGCAAGAGCATAACGTTCCATCAGTAATTCGTCCACACGTTTCCCTCACTTTTCATTTTTATACAAAGCTATCCGTCACGGCACCGACAGCGCCTGTTTGAATAATTTTTTTCCGCGATCAGCACACTTCTTATTCTTTTTAGGACATATCGTCGATCACATGTCCTTTTTCTACATGCTGGTCAATCAATTCCTGCATATATTCCCAGATTTTTGGTGCTCCCTCACCAGTACGGCGGTTTCGTGTGTAAATCTGACTTTTCTTCACGCCATGCTCTACCCAGCTGATTCCATCTGTAGCATTGTTCAGAAAAAGTGGCTGACTGTTGTCCAGCATGTGCGCATATTTGGCCTCTGGTGTTTCATAAGCTTCGAACTCTTCCCAAAGATCATAAAGCCATTTTCCCTGGTCTTCTGGAAGAAGGCCGTAAATGCGCTGTGCAGCAGCTTCTTCTCTTGTATGCTGGGTAGCTCCCCCAACAGCGTCATAAGCATAGGTATCTCCGGCATCAATCTCTACCAGATCGTGAATCAGTACCATAGGAATGACTTTGGAAAGATCAACTTCCTCTGGTGCATATTCTTTCAAAAGTACTGCCATAAGTGCCAGGTGCCAGGAATGTTCTGCATCGTTTTCCTTGCGTTTTCCATCCGCCAGATAGGTCTGACGCATAATATTTTTCACTTTATCTGCTTCCAGAATAAAGTCTAATTGCTTTTTTAAACGTTCATCCATATATATTCCCCTTTCCCCTGTCTGATCAATTATTATTGCTTTCAAACGTATTTCCGCAATACATACGCCGTGCTCTACAATCCAGTCAGGTATACTCCGATCCACACAATCAGAAACAATCCATTGCTGATTGAACCGATAATGCTGGTTTTATGGCTTCTGCCCTCTTCAGAAAAGCTGAGCAGTCCCATAATAAATCCGTATACGGAAAGAAGGGTGGCAAATAAGCCCACTCCTCCTACCAGAAACCCAAAGCTGTCATCCAAAAGATACGCCATGACAACAGCCGTTATAAACAACAAAAAGGACGCTGCCGCCAGACCGGCAGACAGCTTCCCTTTTTTCGCTTCTTTTTTCTTTGTAAATGAATATCTATATCTTCTTGCCATAATGGAACTTTCTCCTAAATGGACATGTCTGCCCACGCAGGCATGTCAAAATATGAAAGTCAGCTGCTGCCATACAATATCCATAAATCCGCTTAGGTAAGCATGGCTCATTCATGGCTGCTATCCAGGACTTTCCTTCGAATATGATGTTACTGTTCACTTCGTTCACAGTAACACGCTTCGCGATGCACAGAAATCATGCTTTGCATGATTTCGCGCCGCAACTCTCGGGTTTTCTGTGAACTTTGTTCACAAAAAACACCTCGCGGAATGTTACCAGTGAACAGTAACAATATGATTACAGACGAAAAAAAGAACATACCCCAAGGTTGCCCCCAGGGTGTTCAAAATCATATCATCCACATCAAAACAGCCAACCTTCGTGACCAGCTGGATCACTTCCACAGTCAGACTTAATATAAATCCTGATACACAGATGAGAAAACCGCTGTTCATTCTTCGGAAAATAACAGGAAGGATAAACCCGAAAGGCAGGAAGCCTATCACATTTCCGAATATGTTGGAAAATACTGCAAATGTGCCAAGCTGCTCCCGGTATATCCAGAACCTTCTGATTTCCACAAAGGGAATCAGATTATACCTGTATACCCGTTGCGCCTCTGCCGCCCTTCCATATTCCTCTGAAAAGAACAGAAAGTAGACAAGAAAGATTATATAGATGACGAACAGCAGGATTCCCATACGGCGAATTAAAGTCTTCGTTTCCTTTTTCAAAAAAAATCCCCTTAAATCATCATATCGGATTTGCCCTTCAGAAGTCTGGCACCGTTCACGATCATGAGAATACCAGTGGACACACCCGTCACCAGTGTGATGATCCCAAGTGCAATACTTCCGGCACCCACGCCAGATACGATTTTATAAAGCTTTTCACTCATCAGCATTTCCTCCTTTTATCATTATGCCGCCAGTTGCCGCAGCACACTTTCAGAATTTTTAATGCTGCATAGAATTTTCTTATTCTGCGCCGTACTGCTCATAGTATGCATCAATAGCAGCTTTTAATGTGTCATCAATGATGACTTTCCCTTTATACTCTTTGTTGTAAAGATGCTCTACCACCTCTGCCATAGTTACAATAGCAGTTGTCTTAAGACCATATTTTTCCTCAATCTCCTTTAAAGCGCTCTTGGTACCCTGTCCGCGCTCCATACGGTCTACAGAAACCACAAGACCGATTGGGGAAACGTCACCCTGAGCTTTGATGATCGGCAGCGTCTCCTGAATAGAAGTTCCGGCTGTCGTAACGTCCTCGATGATCACAACCTTATCTCCGTCCTCAATCGGGCTTCCAAGAAGAATTCCCTTATCCCCATGATCCTTTACCTCTTTACGATTGGAGCAATAGCGGATATCCTTGCCATACTCCTCGCTGATTGCCATTGTCGCTGCAACAGTCAGCGGAATTCCCTTGTATGCAGGTCCAAAAAGCACATCAAAATCCAGACCAAATTTGCTCTCAATTGCTTTTGCATAATACTGTCCTAATTTTCTTAACTGAGCTCCTGTACGATAAAATCCTGTGTTTACAAAAAACGGAGTTTTTCTTCCGGATTTGGTTACGAAATCTCCAAATTTCAATACATTGCAATCAATCATAAACTCAATAAATTCCTGTTTATACTGTTCCATTTTTATCCTCCTCGTATATGGGCTGTATCTGTTATTGGTCTTTCTTAAATCATATTTGAAAAAGCTCTTGCATACGCCGGTTTCAAAGTAAAACCCGGTTACATTATTGTTCACTCCGTAATCAGTAATGTAACCTTCGCGCTCTCTTTATAGTAGCACAAAATATGGGCATGGTCAAAATCTCTTTTAAACCGCGAAGTAAAACCTATTTCAGTGTTACTGTTCACTCCGTTCACAGTAACACGCTTCGCGGAATGTCACCAGTGAACAGTAACCTATTTCACACATCCAATCAGCTCATTAATATCTTCCACTTTCTGTCTCTCAAGGAATGCAGCCATACCATCCACAACCTCCTGAGTAGTGTATGGATTGATGAAATTTGCAGTTCCTACAGATACTGCGGTGGCGCCCGCCATAATAAATTCCAGGGCATCTTCAGCACTTGCAATTCCACCCATTCCGATGATTGGGATCTTCACTGCATTTGCCACCTGATAAACCATACGCACTGCCACAGGCTTCACAGCCGGACCGGACATACCGCCTGTTTTATTTGCCAGTGCAAACGTTCTGCGGTTAATATCAATCTTCATTCCGGTAATGGTGTTAATAAGGGAAACCACATCTGCACCGCCTGCTTCTGCTGCCCTTGCCATCTCTGTAATATCTGTTACATTAGGACTCAGCTTCATAATCACCGGCTGTCTGGCATATTTTTTTACTTCTCTTGTAATGGCCTCCAGAGCCTTGGGATTCTGTCCAAAGGCAATGCCGCCTTCCTTTACATTCGGGCAGGATACATTGATCTCCAGCATATCTACTGGCTCATTTCCAAGACGTTCCACAACCTCACAGTAGTCCTCTGTGGTCTTTCCGCATACATTTACAATGATCTTCGTATCGAATTTCTTCAGAAATGGAATATCTCTCTCACAGAAAACATCGATTCCGGGATTCTGAAGACCGATAGCATTCAGCATTCCTCCTGTGGTCTCTGCCACACGGGGCGTAGGATTTCCAGGCCACGGCACATTTGCCACGCCTTTTGTCACGACTGCACCAAGATTATTCAGGTCTACAAATTCACTGTATTCCGCACCGGAACCAAATGTTCCAGATGCAGTCATTACTGGATTTTTCAGAGTCACTCCTGCAAGATTTACGCTCATTTTGCTCATAACTCCACCTCCGTACTTCTGAACACCGGGCCGTCTTTACATACGCGCTTATTGTGTACATGAGAATGGGCATCCGTTTCTGTGGACTGGCATACACAGCCAAGGCAGGCACCGATTCCACAAGCCATGTGCTCTTCCATGGAAACCCAGCAGGAGATTCCCTTCTCCAGTGCATAGGCCTTGATGGCGCGAAGCATAGGCTTAGGACCACAGGCAAAAATCACGTCTGCTTCCAGGTCATTCTCCCGGATCGCATCCATTACATTTCCTTTGGTTCCGGCAGAGCCGTCTTCTGTTGCAATGTATACCTCACCATTTTTTTCAAATTCCTCATTTAAAAACAGCTCATCACGATAGCCAAGAACTGCAATCTTCTTAGCATCCAGCTGCTTCATGGTCTCCAGCATAGGCGGAACACCGATTCCTCCGCCCATAAGGAATACCTTCCTGCCAGCAGCCTCTTCCAGCGGAAATCCATTTCCAAGAGGTCCAAGAAGTTCAAGCTGTGCACCTGCATGCAGTCTGGAAAAGCTTTCTGTACCTGTTTTCGGACCTGTTACACGATAGACAAGGCGAAGTGCACCTTTTTCTTTATCAATCTCACAAAGACTGATAGGACGTGGCAGCAGTTTGCTTCCATCCTGTGTATAAACGGAAACGAACTGTCCAGGCTTCGCATTCCCTGCAATGGTCTTTGTCTGAATCCACATGCTGTAAATGTCTTTTCCAATACATTCCTGGCTGAGGACTGTACAGGTTTCTTTTACCTTTGTACCCATTTTCTTCCTCCTAGCGGTTCTCAAGTGCAGTGCTGATATCAAGAATCATGTCTTTCACTGCCTGACGGGAAGCATCTGCATAGTTCGCTTCACCAAACTTTGCGTATTTCTCCTGCTTGTAAGCTGCAATAATTCCTCTGGAGGAGTTTACGATAGCACCAAGGCCATCTTTGTTAAAGAAATGTACAAGATCTGCACCCTTACCACCCTGTGCGCCATATCCTGGTACCAGAATAAAGGTTTTTGGCATAAGTTTTCTTAATACTTTTCCCATTTCCGGATAGGTAGCACCTGCAACTGCGCCTACATAGCTGTAACCGTCTCCCATAAGCTCATCTCCCCATTTGGCAACTTTCTCGCCTACCCACTCATAGAGAGGACGTTTTTCAATTATTCTGTCCTGGAACTCACCGCTGGACGGATTGGAGGTCTTAACCAGAACAAAAATTCCTTTTTTCTCTTCTTTACAAACATCCATGAAAGGCTTCACTCCGTCTGTTCCAAGATATGGGTTTACAGTTGCAAAATCCTCATTAAATGGAACATAAGTCTTGCTTCCTACCTGAACCTTTCCAAGATGTCCGACGGCATAAGCTGCAGATGTGGAACCGATATCACCACGTTTAATATCTCCAATTACTACAAGGTCTTTTTCCTTGCAATAATCTACAGTACGCTTGTAAGCCATAAGTCCCGGAATTCCAAACTGTTCATACATAGCGATCTGCGGCTTCACAGCAGGAATCAGATCATATGTGGCATCCACAATTCCTTTATTGTACTGCCAGATTGCTTCTGCAGCACCTTCCAGCGTCTCTCCGAATTCCTTGAATGCAGCTTCCTGGATCTGCTTCGGAATATAATTCAGCATTGGGTCAAGGCCTACTACAATAGGGGCTCCTGTTTTCTTGATATTGGCAATAAGTTTGTTGATCATGGGTGTTTCCTCCTTAATATGTTTTCCTGGAAATTTCATTTTTTTCTTATTTAGCAGCAGAATCCTTGTACGCAATCTTACCATCGCAAATAGTGTATAGAATCTTTCCTTTCACCTCTTTGCCCTCAAATGGGGTGTTTTTGCCTTTGGAAACAAAGTCTGCTTTGTGAATGGTATATGGATTCTTAATGTCCGCGATTATCACATCTGCCGGATGTCCTTTCTGTAAGGTTCCACATGGCAGGTTCAGAATCTGAGCCGGATTGTAACTCATCTTCTCTACAAGCTGGGAAAGAGTGAGGATTCCAGTCTCTACAAGAGCGGTGTAACTAAGTGCAAAGCTGGTCTCGATTCCCACAATTCCGAAAGCTGCGGTTCTCATGGAACCGGTTTTGTCTTTCTGGGTGTGTGGGGCATGATCCGTACTGATTACCTGAATGTAGCCCTCCTTCAGACCTTCAATCAGCGCCTCCACATCTTTCCTGGTACGGAGAGGCGGATTCATTTTATAGTTTGGATCATCTCTTTCAATATCATCAGATGTGAGTATAAAATGATGGGGGCAAACTTCTGCTGTTACATTCTCAATACCTTCTGCCTTTAACATTTTCATCATAATTGCAACACCTTTTGTAGAACAGTGGCAAAGGTGCAGCTTAGCGCCTGTCTCAATGGCAAGCAAAGAATCTCTTGCTGCAATAGTATCTTCTGTGGAATTGCAGATTCCTGGAAGCCCAAGGCGTTTGGCGTTCTCATCCTCATTCATGCAGCCGTTTCCACGAAGAGACATATCCTCACAGTGATCAAAAATAGGAAGTCCGGCTTTCACGGCTTCTTCCATCGCCTGCTTGCAAAGGCTTGCTTTCATAACAGATTTGCCATCTTCGGAAAGAACAGGTACTCCCGCTGCTGCCATGCCTGCAATATCAGAAAGCTCCTCCCCAAGTTCTCCCTTTGTCATGGCTCCTGCCTGGAGCACATGAATAGCGGAAACCTGCGCAGCTTTATTTTTCACATAATTTGCACGGTCAGGGCTGTCAATAACCGGTGTGGTGTTCGGCATCGCCACTACAGTAGTCACACCGCCTCTTGCAGCTGCATGGGAACCGGTTTCAATGTCTTCCTTCTCCGTCTGTCCAGGATCACGAAAATGTACGTGAAGATCCACAAGGCCTGGCATTACTACCAGTCCCTTAGCGTCTATAATCTTGTCATCTTTATCCTTTGCTTCCAGCTTCTCTCCCACTTTTTGGATTACGCCGTCGTCCAGATAAACATCCGCAATTTTATCAATCTGAGCAGCCGCATCCACAACACGTCCGCCTCGAATCAGAATACCCATTTGGTTCTCTCCCTTCTGGTATAACGTAAACTTTATCACAACCTATCATACACGAATTTTTTCATTTAATAAAGAGTTTTTTTCCCTTCCGTCATTTTTCCTTATATCTTCCATCCAATTATATTTTTTGTTGCACAATTTTAATTATCCTTGACTTTTTTTAGTTCAGGTTATATAATCAATCCATGTCGAAGATTATTTAATGTAAAATCACTAGTTTTTAGAGATTATATATTTACATGATATAGTCTGTAAAATCTGGTGATTTTTTTCGCCAGAACATCTTTTTAATTTTTTATTTTTTATGGAGGTAACTCAAAATGAACAAGGGCACTGTAAAATGGTTCAACGCTGAAAAAGGTTATGGTTTCATCACAGGAGAAGACGGAGCTGATGTATTCGTACATTTTTCTGCAATCAATGGTGAAGGCTTCAAATCTCTTGAAGAAGGCCAGGCTGTAACATATGACTTAACAGAAGGCGCTCGCGGAATGCAAGCTGCTAACGTTACTAAGTTATAATTGAAGCAACTGAAGCAGAAATTTCCCCTCGGAATCATATCCGAGGGGAATTTTTTATGTAATAAGAAATCTCCTCAGAATTTCCTATTATAAAAAAATCCCTATCTGGCAGGATTACACTGCAGCGGAAGGGTAAATATCGCCCAAGACGCCCCACCGTAGGCGGAGAGTCCTGTAGACAGGATTCTTTTTATTGTTATTATATAAACAAAATGGGGACAGATCCGAAATCCATCCCCATCTTTTTAAGCTACCTCAGGCAGTTTTTTCTTATATTTTCTTATATTTCATACTTATTCCGCCTCTGAATCTGCACTAAGTCCATTCAGATAAGAATCCAGTGCAGAAGTATCCATAACAGTCTCTGTCGTCACAGTCTCCTGACCTTCTGTAACCTTTCCGTAAACAGAATAACCAATCCAGCATACAGCAACCATACACGCAACAAGCGCTGCCAGCTTCTCAATAGTAAGGATCAACTTCTCCTTTTTCATAATTTTCTCACGGTTTGCTTTTTCTGCTTTATAGGCATCTACTTTCTTCTGACTCATAGCCGCACGTCTCCTTTGGGATAAAATATCAACTTAGATGAGTATATCATATTTCCCAACAAAATGGAAGTATGTTCACTTACAGTTCACAAAAAACACCTCGCGAAATGTTATCAGTGAATACGCTCTAGAGCATGTTTGAAAAAGGCTTTCTGCAAGATGTGCGTCATAATTTGTGGGAGATTTTGTCCGGATGAGGGCGCCGTAGCGGGCTACGGCAACCGAATTCGGGCAAAATATACCGCAAAGTGGGGCGTGCAGATTGCGGGAATGATTTTTCAAACAGGCTCTAGCATCAGACAGCTACAATAATTCCTCCATCATTTGCATACATACTGCTGACACCGGCTGTGTCAAGAACCACAATATCAGCCAGCTTCATCTTCTCCTGGATGGCTTCTTTAAGCATATTTGCTTTCTTCGGGCTGTTGCAGTGGGAAATGGCAAGAATTTTGTTCTCACTGTTTTCTGTCACTTCCACAATTTTATCCACCATTTTCACAAGCGCCTTATTCATGCCTCGTGCCTGATCCAGCTGGCAGATCGTCCCCTCCGGAGTAGATCCCATGATCGGTTTGATCTTAAGGGCTGTTGCCACAAGCGCTTTCACACGGCTGAGGCGGCCATTTTTACGTAAGGTTTCCAGATTCTCCAGCACAAAAAAAGTGTGCTGTTCTTCAATATATTTATTCACAACGCTGACAACATCCTCAAACGGAAGGCCGGCATCTTCGCACTGTGCAATTTTCATTGCAATCAAAGTCTGCCCGATAGAAGCAGAACAGGAATTGAAAACATGAATCTGAACGCCTTTTTTCTCCTCATGAAGAAGACTTGCTCCAAGCACTGCACTGTTATAGGAACCACTGAGTTCAGAGGAAAGAGTAACGCAATATATATGTTCAGCTTCGCAGTCAAATGCCTTTCTGTAGCTCTCAGGCGACGGGCAGGCTGATTTCGGACATTCCGGGCAGGCGGCAACTTTCTGTAAAAAATCTGCCTGGTTAAATGTCTCATCATCTATTATATTCTCACTTCCAACAGTCAGTGTAAGCGGTACGGAAGCAAATCTTTCATCCTGTTTCCACTGCTCCAGAAGTTCTCCACAGCTATCTATCACAATTTTATAACTCAATTATATCGTCCTCTTTTCCGTAATATGTAGTTTTAAATACCACATCTATATTAACACATTACTATGTGTTTGAAAAGAGTTTTTTCTTCCATTTTCCCCCAAATTGCTTTATAATGGTTATTGTTCATCAGCAACTGATTTTCATATATTGATGTCGTCGACAGACGACATGCCCTTTAGAAAGGAGGTCCCTATGCTCGCTTTAAAAATCACTGACCAGAAGAATTTTACCAATAAGCTTTTTCTTGGAGATACCTTCGATCTCTTCTGGCTAAACCAGGCAGAGATCATTACCAGCAATGTTTTTTCCATTGACGGCAAACTCCAAACTGATTTTTTCGATAATGATGAGCAGGAATTTTTAGCTTCCAGCCACCGTACATTCTCTCTCTGGAAAGAAGTAAAACCATTTTGTTATTCTGTTATCCGTGGAAAAAAAGCGCCTCTTTCTTTCAAAATCGTGCTTCAGTTTTCTCCGAACAAGACCGCTGCATTATTGCAGAGTTCTGCATTTTCACTTTCTCCCGAACTGATAACAGGTCTGTATTTGAATCTCCAATATAAGAATAAGACCTTGTTTTGTATTACCGGAACATCTATGAAAACCTTTCTTCCCGGTAAAGAACTGGACCACCTTTGGGAGCAATATGTGATGGATTTTTTTCATCGCAGCGGATTATCCGTAGAAGAAGTTTAATCCTGTCAGAATAGGTTCTCCATTATTTTTCCAACAGAGCCATTCTGGCATTCCACGTCTGGAACCTTGCTTTCTTTTTCATCTCCCAGATAAAAGGCGATCATATCTACAAATTCACTGTTGGTAGGTCTGTATTCCAGAGGATATCCGGCAATCTCTTCCAATCTTTCCCGATGATTTTCCCAACATACATTTACAATTGTACGAATATCATGCTCAATATTAGATGGCTTGGATTTAAATTTCTTTGCAAGCTTTGGATAAATATCTTTTGTGATCTTCATTGGTCTTTCCTGAAATTCCATTGTCATGCGTATGGCTTCCGCCACAAAATAGTATCCTTTATATTTCGATGTCGCACCAAGTTTGCGTATCGTGCCGTATACCTCTCTCATTTTTTGTCCCTCCCACAATAAGTTATACTTCTGATTCTGCATCTGCAGTCAGCCCTTGATTTGCCTCTACATATAATACGAGTTAAATTTGCCTTTTTTAGCATTTCGAGACAAAAATTAAGAGAATTGTAATATTTTTTAGGAATTTCGAGATAAAATCTATAAAAAACCGAATAACAGGATAAACTTTTCCAATTTTTTCATATAAAAAGGACAGGCGTCCTAAATGCAATACTCATTTAAACGTCTGTCCCTTTTTGTCATAACTTATTTTGTCAGCATAAGCAGAATTTCATTGCTTCTCTGAACAAATCTGGTCATCTCTTCCGGTGAAAGCTGTTTATGGCTCAGCATAGCAAGATCATACAGTTCCTCGCAAATAACCGGGGTCTTCTCAGAATCCTTGTTATCTGCTACAAACTGAACCAGCGGATGTTTCGCATTCAGAACCAGAGTTTCCTGACCGCCAAACATAGATGGATCCATGCCGTACATATTGTACATCTTCATCATATCCTGCATACGGCGGCTTTCTTCAGAAAGGGTCATCATAGCAGCAACTTTTTCATTTTTCAGATTCTCAACCTTCACTTCCAGTTTGTCATTCTTCAATGCTCCTCTGAATACTTCTGTAAGAGTCTTGGAAGTTTCCTCGTCAGCAGCTTCCTCTCCACGCAGTTCTTCTGTAAGATCTGCATCAATTCTTTTAAACTGGATAGTCTGATCCTTCTGCTCCAGATGGGAAATAAAAGCGCTGTCAATATTGTGTTTCAGAATAACAGCATCCTTCTTTGCCTCACGGAACATGTTAATATACTGACTCTGCTGAACCTCATCTGTTACATAGAAGATAGTAGTCTTCTCAGGCTCTTTCTCGTCTTTCGCGCCGTCCTCTTTCTTCTCTTCTGTGGATTCAACAGTCTCTTCTGTCTTAGTCTCAGCTTCTGGTTTCCTGTTCTCTTCGATGCAATCTTTCAGAGTCAGATATTTGCCATCAATGTTCTTGAAGAGGATATAATCATTCATCTTATCTGAGAACTTACTGTCCTTAATGCAGCCATATTTGATAAATGGACTGATATCATCCCAGTATTTCTCGTAGGACTCACGGTCTGTTTTACACATTCCGGTAAGCTTGTCCGCTACTTTCTTTGTAATATACTCGGAAATCTTCTTCACGAAGCCATCGTTCTGCAGTGCGGATCTGGATACATTCAGTGGAAGATCCGGACAATCAATTACACCTTTCAGAAGAAGCAGAAATTCTGGAATTACTTCCTTGATGTTATCTGCGATAAATACCTGGTTATTGTACAGTTTGATCGTACCTTCAATGGAATCATATTCTGTATTGATCTTCGGGAAGTACAGAATACCTTTCAGGTTAAACGGATAGTCCATGTTCAAATGAATCCAGAACAAAGGCTCCTTATAATCCATAAAGACTTTACGGTAAAACTCTTTATATTCCTCATCTGTACAACTGTTTGGATGTTTCATCCACAATGGCTCCGGATCACTTAAAGATACCGGACGTTTGTTGATTTTTACTTTATCTTTCGCAGGAGATACTTCTACGACTTCTTTCTCACCTTTGTCGTTCTCTTTCTCCTCAGTCTTGGCCTCCTCGTGGATACGCTCTACAATTACATCATCATCACGAAGCTCAGCCTCATCAATGGTCTCATACTCCTGCGGTGCATTTTCCTTAGACAGATAGATATTTACCGGCATGAAAGAACAATATTTCTCAATAATCTCTCTCATACGATATTCGTTGGAAAACTCTGTACTCTCATCATTTAAAAACAGAGTAATTTCAGTACCAACTGTAGTCTTATTGCCTTCCTGCATATCATACTCTGTACCACCATCACAGGTCCAATGTACTGGAGCAGCGCCCTCTTTATAAGAAAGAGTATCAATATGAACTTCATCTGCTACCATAAATGCTGAATAAAAGCCAAGTCCAAAATGACCGATGATCTGATCATCCGTGGTCTTATCTTTATATTTGGAAAGAAACTCAGTAGCTCCTGAAAAAGCAATCTGTGTAATATACTCTTCCACTTCATCGGCCGTCATACCAAGACCTGTATCAATAAACTTCAAAGTCTTCTCTTCCGGATTCACAATAACTTGTACTTCAGCTTTGTAATCATCCGGAAGTGTGTATTCACCCATAACATCAAGTTTCTTAAGCTTCGTAATTGCATCACAACCATTGGAGATTAACTCTCTTGCAAAAATGTCGTGATCAGAATATAACCATTTCTTTATAATTGGAAAAATATTTTCACTGTTAATTGATAAACTACCATGCTTCTCAGCCATGCAGCTCACTCTCCTTTGTCTTCTTAATTATACAAACTATAGTAATACCAAACTGACTAAAAGTCAAGGAAAATTTAGCACTCATTTTAATTGAGTGCTAGTAATATTACTGTTCACTGGTAACATTCCGCGAGGTGTTTTTTGTGAACAAAGTTCAAAGAAAACCCGAGAATCTCAGCGCGAAATCATGCGAATGCATGATTTCTGTGCATCGCGAAGCGTGTTACTGGTCACGGAGTGAACAGTAACCTAGTAATTATTATTAAAAGAAGGGAGACCATTTCTGGTCTCCCTCATTCGTTCTGCTCTCATTCACAATTACTGTTTATTTGAGAATCCACTATTATTTTTTCTTATTGCGGTAAACAAGAATTCCTGCAATTAAGACAATCGCAACAATCAGAATAATTACAAATGGGAGGATTGGAGTATTATCCCCGGTCTTTACTGCATTCTTCTGATTTGCATCTGTTTTGTCTGCAGCCGGTGTCAGAGTCTGATTCGGTGCAGCATTTACAGTGAAATTAACCTGCTTGGTATCCTGTGTTCCAGTGTTTACCCAGTTGCTTCCATCAAACTGCTGCTGATTATATGTGACAGTCAAAGTATAATTTCCATTCTTGCCCATGCGGAAAGTTGCAGAATATGGTGCGCCGTCCCAGCTTCTTGCCTCAAGAACCTCCCAGTTCAGCGGCTGATATCTTACATCTCCCTTAATCGGATTTTCAATATCCATACCTGCGCCAACTGCAGTGAAAGTAATCTTGGTCTCTGTAGTATAGTTTCCATCGGAGCTGATTCCTGTGATACTGTTATTCCCTGCATCAGATACAATCGGTCCACGGCTTACAGTGACATTAACAGATACTACAAGGCTCAGGTTATCCGGATTGGTAACACCGTCTGGAAGAGCAGCAGTACCTTTCACAGAGAACTTCTGTGCTTCTGTACTGTTCTGATTATATGCACTGCCCTTTACATCCCATTTTACAGAGGCATTCATATCGCCCTTGTTTGTAGTAATCTTAACAGTAGATGGAAGCTGCAGTCCAGCTGCTGACTTCTCAACCCCGTTTGCCAGACTGATATCAGATACTTTGCCTACAGCTGTAAGCTTGGCAGTAGCTTCTGTTACTGTAAAGCTTACTGGAATATTCAGGTAATCTGTCTGATCTGTCTTAATGGAAACAGTCTGTGTATAGGTTCCTGCTGCCAATCCAACTGCCGGTGCAACAGTAAAGGATACAGACTGGTTTGCATTTGCCTCTAATTCTGAAGCAGACGGAGCACTTACTGTAAATTCGTTTCCGCTTACACTTACAGCAATACCGGTTAATTTCACATTTCCAGTATTGGATACATTGATTGTAACTGCCGCCGGTGCTTCTTTGTAACCAGCTTCTTTACTGTCGAATTTCACTTCGGAAATGTCGGTAGTAAATGAAGGAGCTGGAGTAATCTCCGGAGTCACTTCCGGGGTGACTTCTGGTGTTACTTCCGGAGTTACCTCTGGGGTGACTTCTGGTGTCACTTCTGGAGTTACCTCTGGGGTGACTTCTGGAGTGACTTCTGGTGTCACTTCTGGAGTTACCTCTGGGGTGACTTCTGGTGTCACTTCTGGAGTTACCTCTGGTGTCACTTCCGGGGTGGTTTCCGGTGTAGCTGGTTTCTCTGCTGGCTGCTGATCTGTATTCGTATCATCCTGCTTCTGCTCAGCTATTGTAAGCTTTGCAATGAAGGAAACCTTTACACCTTCCTCTGTTTCATAAGTGATCGTATCACTATATTCTCCAACAGCTGTACCTTCTCTTGGCATAACCCATGCATCAACTGATTCTCCAGCCTCAAGAGAACCCAGATCCTTCACCATAAAATGTTCCGGACTGATTTCTTTGAAATTAAGAGTGCTGTTGCCAGTATTCTTAACAGTTACAGTCTTAGTCATAGAAGAATTCGCATTTTCCTGTGTGAAACCTGCATTTACGGTTCCAAAATCAAGTACTGCAGTACCATCTTCTGCAGTATTTTCTGCAACAATTTCTGCTGTATACACAGGTTCCTGCTGGGCAGGGGATTCAGCTGATGCTCCCTGATTTGCAGCCTCAGCCTGTCCATTTTCAGGAACTTCCAGATAGTCTTCTGTTCCAATGTTAATCACACTGTCATCTGTAGTGATCTCAGACTGGGAATTGTCAGCAGAATTCTCTGTGTCCTGTCCATCTGCCGGCTGCATAACATCAGCGGAAGAATCAGTTGGTTCATCAGCACCAATGTCAATTACTTCCTCGGTTTGTGTATCTTCTGCTACATCCTGAGCCGGCTGTGTGTTCTCATCTGTCTGGGAACCTTCCGCAGGTGTATCCTCTGCTGCGATCTCCTGAGCAGGGGTTTCCTCTGCCGGTGCAGCCTCCTGCTCTCCCTCTGGAAGCTCTGTTGTCTCTTCCGGAGCTTCTTCCGGTGTAGCCACAATTTCAACTGTATTTACTTTCAGTTCTCCGGTTATGCCCATTTCGGCCTTTCCGGTAATTTTCAGCTCGATCTTATTTCCAAGATCTTCATCAACAAGCTTATAGGTCTTCTCAGTGCCTACTTCAGTAAGCTGATCTCCAACTTTTCTTGACCAGCTGAACGTTACATAATCGTCTGTAAGTCCTTCCGGTGTAACCTTTTCATAATCGGCGCTAAGCTCAGAGCCTACAGCTGCAGTTCCCTTAATCTTAAGCTGACCTCCAAGTTCTCCCTCTGGTGCTGCTGCCGCAAATACCAGAGACGGAAGCAATGAAAGCATCATAAGAAAAGTCATGACCATTGCTATAATTTTCCTAGGTCTCATATGCCATCCTCCTTTACATTCCCCTTTTAGGCTGACCTGTAACATTATTGTAACATATTTTAAACATTTTCACAAGCACTTTTATTTTATTGTAATTCTTACAGTGCATGTGACAGTGCTACTGTTCGCTCCGCGCACCGCAACCACTTCGCGCTGCACAGGAATCATGCATCCGCATGATTCCGCGCCCAGATTCTCGGGTTTTCTGTGAAATTTGTTTACAAAAAACACCTCGCGGAACATTGCCAGTGAACCATAACGCGATAGTTGCTGGTCACTTCTTTCTCCGGAAAACATCTTATGGGATGTATCTTCTCTTCTGAACAGTAACACATTATGTTCTCTTGTTTAGTGTCATTATAGCAACCTGATTTTATACTTATGTAATATGAATTTATCCGATAACTGTTCGGAATTCCAACCGGACATACTGCCTTTTCGCCAGTTTCATCACCTTATGTGAAAGTCAGTTACTCTGCAGCTGCAAACCTCTGCTTCAAAAGATCATCCCTCCACAATCAGATATTTTCCATCTGGAAGGGCAAATACTTCACTTGCTTCTTCTAATTCTTCATTACTCATGCCATCCACATCTGCACCCATTCCAGACAGATATTTTCGCACTTCGTCAATAGAATCTGCAACTACAGCCATGCAATCCTCCAGGAATTCCTCTGCTTCTTCGTAAGTTTCTGCAACCGGTTCATCAAAAAGCTGCTCCTGTTTTTCCAAAAATGTCTGAATACACTCCTCTGTATACATTTTTCCGACCTCCTGTTTTATAATAAAAGTTATAACTGTTTAGAGCATGCTGAATAATTATCAAAATTTTACTCTTCGCATTTTTCCTCATATAAATCAAGAATATCCTCTGGAGAATCCACAAGATAGTCCGCTCCATTTTTCAGCAGTTCTTCTTTTTCCCTGTATCCCCACAGAACACCTACCGTGTACATCCCGGCTGCTTTTCCAGTTTGCATGTCTGTTCCGGAGTCTCCCAGATACATACACTCTTCTGGCTTAATTCCAAACTGCTCCGCGATTTTAAGCGGACCATCCGGTGCTGGTTTCTTTCTTACAGAATCACTCTGTCCCATAACTGCATCAAAAATCTGAGACCCAAACATTCTTTCTACCACTTTCACGGCTGCTTCATGTGGTTTATTTGAGCACACCCCCAGCTTCACGCCTCTTTTTTTCAACTCTTTTAAGGTTTCCGGCATTCCCGGATAATGCTGTATTTTGTAAAATGGGTCTTTATCAAATTCTTTTCTATATAACGCTCTTGCTTCCTCATAGTGCAGCAATTCCGGATCTCCTGCATCGACCAGAAGTCTTTTCACCAGCATGTCAGCACCGTTTCCGCAATAGTATCTGTAATTTTCTATAGGCATTGGTTTCAAACCGTATTTTCTTACAACTTCATTTCCTACAACAGCCATTGAATCCAATGTGTAGGCTAAAGTTCCGTCCAGATCAAAAATACATGCTTTTATCATTTTCTCATTCCCCTTATATTGATTTTCATTTTCTTAAGTTCATAAATCAGTCTTCCTACAGGAAGCCCAACCACATTATTGTAGTCTCCGCAGATTCCTTTTACGTAAATTCCAAATTTCCCCTGGATTCCATAGCTTCCTGCTTTATCCATAGGCTCCCCTGTTTTTATATATTCCAGAAGCTCTTCTCTTGAAACAGGATAAAATTCAACATCGGTCCTTTCACTGAAAGTATAAGGCTTCCAGATACCCTGTTCTTTTACAAGAAGAGTTACACCGGTATAGACCTGATGGGATTTCCCCTGAAGTTTTAACAATGTATCTAATGCATCTTCTTCATCTGACGGCTTTCCAAGAATCTTTCCTTCAAATGCAACTACGGTATCCGCACCAATGATCAGACAAGGTTCACTTTCATTTTCAAGTCTGTCTGCAACCGATATTGCTTTATCCTGCGAAAGCTTTTCCACCGTTTCCGCTGGATCTGTCAGGTTGGTGTTCTCTTCCCCATTGCTTACAACCACAGAAAAAACCACACCGGTTCTTGCAAGCAGTTCCTTTCTTCGTGGGGACCCAGAAGCTAAAACAATTTTCTCCATAATCTCTCCTTTTCTGTCTTAACAGTATAACCCTCCATTTATATGGGTGCAACGATTTTTTTCTTTTCTTTTTGCGTAAAAAGTATTACAATATAGACAACTCCATTAAGCTTTGTTTAGACAGATGGAAAATACCGAAAGGAGCAGACAATATGGCTAAGATTAACAAATATTGGGGAATGGTTGCACTCGGAGCAGCAACAGCAGCAGTAGCCGGTGCCGTAGCAGCAGCTTTTGCCAAAAGACATGCTTTGGAAGAGGCAGCTGACCTTGAAGATGATTTTGAAGATGAGCAGGAAGATGACGAGCAGCCTGAAGCAAAGGATGTCCACGAAGATTTCGTAACCTGGGAAGCTACTTCCGAAGATGAAAAAGATGATGAAACCGAAGGCTCTGAGGAGCCTGATTCACAAGAAAGTTCAGAGGATACAGAAGAGGATTCTGCTGAAAATGCAGAAGAGCAGGATAATGCTATAGCCGATGCTCTTGAAAAAGCAGCGAAAGATGAAGATAAATTCGAGGAAGAACTTGCTGAAGCTGAGAAAGAGCAGGACGAAGAAGAAGCTTCTATCCACATTGATTAATTGCAGGTAAATTCATAATTATTCCACATTTTACAAATAGTGACAATCAGGCTTGCCACTTTCGTTGACAGTATTTAGATTTCACTTTGCAAGAAGAAGTTCCAACAGAATTTTCTATTGCAAAAACCCCCACGGCAATTTGAATATAATTTTCCGTGGGGGTTTCTTTTACGCTTTTGGAAGTTTAAATGAACTCTTAAGAGAAACAATACGGTTAAATACCGGTGCCCCTTCTTTGGAATCATGAATGTCTGCACAATAAAAGCCATTTCTTACAAACTGGTAACTATCCAGTCCTTTGGCTTTCAGAAGCTCTGGTTCAACATAAGCAGACATCTCTATAAGAGAATTCGGGTTCAGATTCAGTTCTCCTGTCTCTTTATCATAAACACCCTTTTCCTCATCTACGATATTCTCATAAAGACGTACCGGAACCTTACCTGCATTTGACGCTTCAACCCAGTGAATGGTTCCTTTTACTTTACGTCCGTCAGGTGCATTTCCGCCCTTTGTTTCCGGATCATAAGTACAATGTACAGCAGTAACTGTTCCATCATCCAATGCCTCGAAACCTGTGCATGTAACAAAATATGCATTCATAAGACGAACTTCCGTACCAAGGAAAAGTCGTTTGTATTTCTTTGGAGGATCGATCATAAAGTCTTCTCTTTCAATATAAAGTTCCTTTCCAAATGGAACCTTTCTGCTACCAAGGGCTTCATTTTCCATATTGTTCGGAGCATCCAGATATTCCACCTGTCCTTCCGGATAATTGTCAATGATCAGTTTGATCGGATCAAGGACTGCCATATAGCGAGGAGCCTTTAATTTCAGATCCTCACGGATACAGTACTCGAGCATTGCATAGTCTACTGAACTGTCAGCTTTGGATACACCACAAAGTTCCACAAACTTCTGAATAGATTCAGGTGTGTAACCACGGCGACGTAAACCGGAAATAGATACCAGTCTTGGATCATCCCATCCGTCAACAATTCCATTCTCTACCAGCTTCTTAATATAACGCTTACCTGTTACTACATTCGTCAGATACAGCTTTGCAAACTCAATCTGCTTCGGAGGATGTGGATATTCCAGTTCTCTTACAACCCAGTCATATAATGGTCTGTGATCTTCAAATTCCAGAGTACAAATGGAATGTGTAATTCCCTCAATTGCATCCTCAATAGGATGAGCAAAATCATACATCGGGTAAATACACCAGGTATCTCCTGTTCTGTGATGGCTTACATGAGCTACACGATAGATAACCGGATCTCGCATGTTCATGTTTGGAGAAGCCATGTCAATCTTTGCTCTCAGAACTTTCTCACCATCAGCATATTTGCCTTCTTTCATCTCTTCAAAAAGCTGAAGATTCTCTTCTACAGTTCTGTTGCGATACGGACTCTCTTTGCCAGGCTCCTTTAAAGTTCCACGATATTCTCTGATCTGGTCCGCAGTTAAATCGCAGACATATGCCTTACCCTTTTTAATCAATTTTACTGCAGCTTCATACATCTGTCCGAAATAATCGGAAGCGAAGAACAGTCTGTCCTCCCAGTCAGCTCCCAGCCATTTGATATCGGCTTTAATGGACTCAACAAACTCAGATTTCTCCTTAGTCGGATTGGTATCATCAAAACGCATGTTGAATTTACCATTGTACTCTTTCGCCAGTCCGGCATTTAAAAGAATGGATTTGGCATGTCCTATATGAAGATAACCGTTTGGCTCTGGCGGAAAACGTGTATGAACGGTGTCATAAACTCCTTCTGCCAGGTCTTTATCAATGATATTCTCAATAAAATTTTTGGAAACCTTTTCGTTCTCCATGGTTCTCCCTCCTGATATCAACTCTTTTATAGCATAAATTCCAATATCTGTCAGAGCATGTTAAAAAATTTTCTTCAATATGTGTATCGGGAATAATTTCTCAAACATATTCTGTTCTTTGATGATTTATCTTATCATAAATAGGTGCATTTTAAAAGTTTTTCTTACAAAAATATTGATTTTTATCCCTATCTATGAGAATATATTAATTTATGCCACAAAAAAATCCCTGATATATAATCAGGGATTAAAAAGAGCTGATGACGGGAATCGAACCCGTGACCTCCGCCTTACCAAGGCGACGCTCTACCGACTGAGCCACATCAGCACTCTCATGTCCGGCATTTCTGCCGCTCACAGTTGATTATATTACCAGAAGGTTATCTTATTGTCAACACCTATTTTCAAATTTTTTCAAAAAATATAAAATAATTAAAATTCTTTGCTGCAGCACCTGCCGCTGCAACCTGGCAGGTACTGCTATACTGCATTTTTCATTTTTCAGGAATGACAATATTCCGCACATAATCTGTATCTGTCAGTAAGCCATCTCCGCTTTTCTTGTTTGTAAAGGAAGCGGTCCCATTCTGATTTCCGGACAGATCAAACTGAACAGCATTTCCCTTTACAGTTCCATTTACTACCTGGTCAATTTTCTCCAGTTTATACCGCATAACTTTACTCTCTTGAACCTGGTATTTCCCTGCCGGAAGTGCGAATACAGCCCTTTTGCTTACATCTGCCCGGGTGTCTGTGTTTTCTTTTGTAAATTCCACAGTTTTAGAGTAAATACGTTCTTCTCCATCCAGATCTGTTCCTTTCACCGTGAATGTAAAGGCCGGATTTCCCTGTCCCCAGACAATTTCATCTCCATGAAGAATTTTGTTTATTGTAAGAGTCACCATCTTCACATCTGTCATCTGGAACTTCTGAACTCCAGATGTACTTTTTACCGTACAAATCACCGGTTTTCCTTTTTTGTAACCGGAAGGAGCTGTTATTTCTGTAAGTACATATTCTCCGGCTGGCAGTTTATTAATCCTATGAGCAGTTTTCCCGGACGTCCAGGTGTCGATCACTTTTCCGCTTTTATCCGTCAACTGCATAACAGCTCCTGCAACAGCTTCACCTGTCACCTTATCCGTCTTTAAAAATTCCGCTTTTATATAACGATTTTCAATTACCATTGTATAACCTTGCTCATTCTTTACCAATCCATTTGCATCCACAGTAAATTTATAAACTGTGTTATCTAAAACATATCCGGCAGGTACTGCTGTCTCCTGTATACAATATGTTGCAGGTGACAGCCCTTCCAATTTTATTAATCCGTTTTTGTTTGTTGTGTATGTTGTTCCCGCCGAATCTGCATTTGCACTGCTTTCCCATAAACGGAATTTTACACCTTCAATAGGAGGACGATTTCCTCCTGCTTCTTCCGTTTCTGTTACTTTTTTGATGTACAGATGCATTTTCTGATTTCTGACAAGGATCGCTTTTTCAGGCTCTGTTTTGCTTAAATTCGCCTCAAATACCTGCCGGCTGATTGCATATCCCTCCGGTGGTCTTACCTCACTTACCTTATATTTTCCAAGATAAATATCTTTTGAAATGGCTGTTCCATTTCTATCCGTTACTATAGTATCTGCTACAGTCCCAGCTCTCAGCAAAATATTTCCAGAAGCAGAACGGATGTCCTCCAAAGCTGTGATCTGAAATTTTCCATTCTGCAGTGCCTTTCCTGTCTCATCCACTTTTCTTATAGTAATATGACCTTTTGGAACTTTTTCCTTTACAATCACCCTGGTCTTTTCTGTATTTTTTGATGTGGAAGAAGGTTCTCCTCCGATCCAGTTAAAAGTACTTGTAGCAATATTGTATATATGGGCTTCCAGTACATCCGGATTTTGATTTGCTACATAGTACTGCTGTAAGTTACTGTTACTCTTCAATCCAACAGTAAGTAAAAGACGCACGGATTTTCCATAACAGCGCTCTGGCAATTCTGCCACAGAAGACAAGGTAATCGAATTTCCAGCAACATTCAGACTCCAATCTCCGCGTACACTGTCAGAAGCGCCAAATGAAGCTTCTACTGTCTGATCAAGATATATCTGAACCCCTTTCAGTTCAAAACAGTCTGCCAAAGTATCCTGGATTTTAAATTTGGAAATTTTCCATTCTCTTTTATTGGAAGGAATTTCCTGAACAATTTCAAACACACTTTCAAAATCTCTGCCATTATACTCTGCAGTAACTATTCTCTGATTTTCCCTTAGAATCCATTTTTGAGGATTCTTTGGTTCGGTTCTGTTTACGCTTGCCCTATCTGCAACATTGTTCGAGGTAATTGTTACAGCCTGCGAGTCTCCTTTATGCTGTGTCGTAACAGTAAAATGATTGCTGGTCACATAAGAAGCTACAGTTCCGTTATAAGTACAGGAAATCTCTCCTGGTACCATTCTGGCGTTAAAAATCACATCATAGGATTTCCCATAAAATCCTCTGTCACCAAGAGCAGCTTCTGTTGCCTTTAAGGTAATGTTCTTTCCATTTACAGATATCTGGAACCGTCCATCCACTCTGTTCTGCCCGTTTTCATAAACCTCCGCTGTTGCAGCTGTCAATTCTGCTCCCGCCGGCAATGTATCTGCAATTTCCATTCTGGTCATATACCCGCCAAATTCATTATCCGGCACATTTATATTCAGTTTATATTTATACTCACTGTCCGGACCTGGAAGAAGAAGGTCTTCTCTCCATACCCCATCCTGCAAATTGGCAGTATACTTCTTTACAGAGGCATTCACTACTTTGTTTTTATATCTTGTACAATCTGTAGTCACTTCATCTGACCAGGAAGTTCCTGCGAGCCCATTTATATGCTGACAGGTAATCGAAGCCTTATTTTTTACCTCATAACGGTAACTGTCACCACTGTAAACCGGTGTTATTTCAGTAGGATCCATTCTCACTTTTATCTGAAACTCATATGTTTTTCCATAAAAGTCCGCCTGTGACAATGCTGCCTGTGTAGCCTGAAAATTTATCACATCCCCATCTGTAGAAATACTAAACCATGAGGTTACATCATTCTCTGAAGGCAGCATCTTTACAGCTGCGTAACCAGCGAAATCGACTCCTGCCGGCAGGGTATCACTGACTTCGCAAGAGCTGTAATAATACGCTGAATGCTCTTCCGGGATATCTGTCTGTAAGGTATAATAAAATTCCGAGGTACTGTCAGACAAGGTGTTTGACGTTCCCTGGGAAGCCAGTGTATTTCCAGTCTTTTTTACAAGGCCAGGATACTCTACCGGACCATAGCCTTTCGCATCCCAGTTAAGTCCGGCAGACGTTTTACAGGTTCCAGTCTGTACATCAGCAAATACACTTTTGATCCTGCTTGCTGTTTCAATAGAATAAGCTCCGCAACCAGGCCGCAGAATTGCCAGATAGAAGCCGGATGAATTGTCCAGCTCATAGACAACTGTATTTTGCGGAATCTCTCCGTCAACGGCAGGTGCCGGTGCGGTAAGAACTTCAAAGTTTTTGGAAAATAAAGTTTTCTTCACTACATTTACTACAGAATCAGTTGTCGCATACCGGTGTCCTATAGAACCATTCTGAAGATTGATTCCAAATCTCTGGTACAAATCAATATCCAGCCATCGAAAACGATAGTTGCCTGCAACCGGAATATCTGTACCGCTTTTTACAATATCAATTTTGATTTCCTGTGCAGAGAGCTCATCCTTAAAGCTGATCCACAATTCATTTGAATTGCTGACACCAAACATAGGATAAATTCCCGTTATTTTATTTCCCTTGTAATCGTAGGTATAATCCTGATAATTATTACAGGTAAGAAGAAGGTCTACCTTCGTATTTGCTTCTTTATTGTATCCTACATGTGTAACACGAAAACCAAATTTTCCTTTTGCATTGTTATTAAGTGGAACAAAATACGGTCCCTCTACCATTGCTCCCTGCTTCATTCCTGAAATAACGTCATTTCCTGCATTGTTCCATGAATAAACCTGGGTATCCGCATTCCAGCCAAGTCTTGTATATTTGCTGCTGAAAAGCGTACTTCCATTTGCAACAGCGGTAAAACCGCCCTTTCCTTCTCTTACAGGAGTTCCTTCCTGTGCATAATTTTCCGGAGCAACATATGCATCAATCAAGTCATCTGTGCTGCCATCTTCAAGCACTTCCAGACCATCTTGAAAAAACATGGAATCCTCTCCTGAAGTTTCCATTTCCTCCAAAGAAGACAAAAATTCTCCATCCTCATTTGCAATCAGTCCACTCTGAAAAAATTTCTCCTCTTCTGAAACATTCCTGTCGGCTTCTGTACTGTCTGTTTCTGTACTATCTGTTTCTGCCCCATCCATTTCATCATGAGCAGGATTTTCTTCACATTCAGCTTCTTCAGGCGCTGTATTGTCTTGCATTACTTCCTGCGCTTCCGTTTCAGTTGACACCTTCTCATCTTCCTGTGCCCTTACTGCCCAGCCAGGATAGGAGAACGCTACAGGCACAGCCAGAGCCGCGGCCAATATAGTTTTTTTCAGATTTCTTTTTCTCATCCCCTCGCCTCCTTCTGGTCAATATCAGCCTGTTTCAAATATTCCTGATAGATTTCTTTCATGGTTTTGCTTCCATCCTGTTCCTGAATAACGCTGGCAATCACAGGTACATCATAGCTTACACTTGCATCCAATTCCCCCTCTAAATAGGAAACAGCAGCAAGTTTTCGAAATAGCGGTGTAGTGGATTCTCCTGGGTTCAAAACACTTTTATAGCCGTAAATATATTTTTTGTTTCCTGAGGTTTTCTCCTGATAAAGAAGAGTCCACTTCGTCTCGTCTGCCTGAAATGTAAACAATTCTCTGTTTTCTCTTATTGTTTTTCTGCCTGTACTGCCATCCAGAACAGCTATACTTCTCATAGGAACATTTACCTCCAGAAAAACATTTGCACTGTTTTCCCCTATATTTTTTACAACCGGATCTTTTTCCAGGATCTGACCTGGATAAACCTTTGACGCTTTTTGCGTATCCCAGTGGGCTTCTGTAAGCTGCGCCTTTACAGATCCTGCCGTAAAAACATTCTTTACTTCGCCGGCGGATTTGCTTAAATACGCAGCTGTTCCCCCGGCAAAAGACATAGTTCCGACAAGCAGCCCCATAACTGCCAAAAAGCTTCTTTTTTTCCTCAACTTATCTCACTCTCCTTTTTGTCTGCCCTTCAAAAATTTCTGTTGCCAGATAAATTGCAAACAGGAAAAAGACTGCCGCAATTTTACCCGTTCTGCTTCCTGTAAAGTTCAGCACATATCCGGCAAAAGGGATGCAAAATACAACCGTGCCCTGCAGATTTTCCCACTTTACCGGTTTTGTATCCTGATATTGATTGGAATCCCCTTTTGTTACAAAAAAATGCTTTTCCTTATTGTTTTCAGCTACCCGGTGTGTAATCATTGTTCTCCCTTGTTCTGTGGTAAATGTAATGATCTCCCCTTTTTCTACTTTTTCCGGCTCCTTTTCCTTCACATATATGGCACTTCCAACTGGCAAATCAGGGCTCATGCTTCCAGACATTACGCTGTAACATTTCATGCCATATATCTGGGGAAACGAAAGTCCGACTAACAAAATGACAAAAATCACCCATATGATTTTCAACAGACCTTTTCCCCAGATTTTTAATCTCATCTGTCTTTTTCCTTTCTGTACAGTTTTCTTGCAGTTACTGCAAGAACCACTGCAGCTGCAAATAGCGCAAACCATCTTGCCAGCAGATTTGTGTTATCTCCGGTTTTAGGGCTTGCAGACGCAGTTGCATACACTTTTTCTCCTGCTGCTCCATTTAAGCTTTCCCCTCCACCGTTGTATCCACTTCCACCACTGTTTCCGTTTTCGCCATGCTTTCCATTTCCGCTTTTATTTCCACTTCCGCCGTTATTTCCGTTATTTCCGTCATCTCCATTGTTCTCATCGTCATTGTGCCCCCGGTCACCATTTCCATTTTGACCGGAAGATGAATCCGAAGAGGCCTGACTCGCAGAAAATACCCATTTCACTTTTCCCAACAGTTCCTGATATTCATTATCCATCTCTTCACTTAAAGACAATTTTACAATCAGATTTTTTCCTGCTCCTGGTTTAAACTCACCAAGGGAAATGTCTTTTTTCATGCTCCAGCCTTTTTTCGTCAGATTTCCATCTACAGTTCCATGATAAAGAACTTTATTGTTCTCCAGAATTTCAATCTTTGCATAACTGGTAAGAAGCTTCCGTATCAGCTCCAGATTCTTTTTGCTGTACTTGTTCTGTTTGGCAGCTTCCGCCCGAAGGCTCATCTTAATGTTTAAATCCGAGTTATTAGCAAGCCTTATTGTCTGGCTTCTTGTACATCCAGGCTGCAGGTTCTTAAAATTTGCAAACAGATCTGTTTTCTCGCCGCCAATGATCAACTTATGATTTTTGTCAAAAATCACACTGGTAACAACTTCGCAAGTACATGGCTGATAGGTAATTCCAAGATCCTTCTCATTTTTCCCCCATATTGCTTTCATTTCGCCGCTCTCTGCCTGTATACTCTCCAGATTTACAATAATTTTTGCCTCTTTGTTCTTATAACGGTTGTCTGCTTTTTCAGAGAGATAGTAGCTGTCCATCAGAGGCTTTTTCGTGGTTTTTCCTGCCGGCAATACATCCTTATAGTACCAGTAGCCGTCCTCACACAGCTTCCAGAGATCGGTGTTGTAATGAATTTCGATCATCTCAGGATCCAGTTCCCGATTTTCCAGAAACTGACCGGTTTCACTGATACTCCCAAACACTCTTCCAATTTTTATCCGGACAAAGGAATCCACAGTTCCTTCATTTTTTATATTTACCTCTTTCACCACTTTCTGTCCCGGATCTACATGATCTGGCCTTACATAATTTTCCTGTATGGAATTTTTGTAAGAGGACATGGACAGCAGATTTACTGCATATTCAGATACATTCCAGGCAGCCAGCGCAGTACCGCATGCAAGCAGCAGTACTGCCACCACAGTTATGCAGATACTTGTGCACTTATGCTTCTTCATGGTATCTCTTCCTTTCTGATCAGTTCTCACTGCCGCGGTTTATTTCCTGCAAGGTTCCTCCTTTAATTTCTTCATCCAACATGCGGTAAGCTTCTGACTGGGTAGCAAATCCTTTGCTCTGAATTGCCTGTGCTGTTACTTTCAGCTGATAATTTCCAACTTTCTGCATCTGTGTCTGGTTCCAGTCTGTAGGAATCGCAATATTGGTAAACAGGGTAGACTCCTCTCCAATATTTAAAATTCCATCCCCTTTTGCTCCCATATAATTGAAAACAAGTTTTGAAGCAGTGGAGCGTGCCGTGTCCTTTGTCCACAATGGATTTACCATTGGATAGGCTGCCAGCTGTGCAAGGTTGTAGCCAGGAATCCTATCCTGAATCAGTCCGGTAGCCTTACCTTCTTTTTTGTCATATCCACCGGTAAAAGTCTTATCAAAATAAATGGTTTTATAAATCAGATTCAACGCCTGATCGTCTGTGATCGGTGTCCCCTGACTATTCAGAATGTCCACACTCATTCTCACATAACAGGGCTCGTCCCCGTTTTTGTCGGAGGTGATGTTCTTTACAGTTGGATTTTTGTATACCGTGTATCCCGGATACATATTCTTTCCATCGTTTTCATTTGGATCCCAGTCCGGTTCTTTCAGACCAATATCAAGGTCCCCTGTGGTAAAAACATTGGTCTGCACAGAATTTTCCGTGAAATAAGCCATTGTGTTTCCAATTCCAAATAACATGGCATATGAAAGTACTCCCGCAAATAATACATTTCTTTTTCCTCTGCTCATTTTCATATTTTCTCTTCCTTTCTCTCATTAAAAATGAAACAATCCTGCTTCATACGCACTTTTTGGATTGTTAAGACCAAAATATTCTTCTCCTGTCATCTGCTGAAGAATCTGTCCGGAAATCTTAATTTCCACCCCGCCCATTTCCTGAATCCAGGTCTGCCTGCGGTTATTTACCTTTTTATCCACCCAGACCTTTGTAAATAGAGGAACAGTTGTTTCTCCTGTACCATTCAGGTTCCTTTTCAAAACTTTCGAGTAGTAAAAATACTGTACAGGGTCTGTCTTTTTCTGATCAGCAAATCGCACCCATTCTCCTTTAGCGGCATCATCACTGTTATAATCAATGGTATAAACCTGGACTACTTTTTCCATATCCTGAGCGCTTAAGACTTTTCCTCTTTTGCTCTTATCCGGGCAATTCTGACTGTAAACGAACTCACATTTCAATGCTGCAAGCTCATTCATATTCAGTTCTGATGTATTGGTTATCTGAGGATCTTTTGCAACAGAAGAACCTGGAACAGTAAGTAATCCTTTCTGTGGATTCCATGACGGCTCTGTAAGAACTGCATCCAGGCCTTTTTCCCCGGCAAATGTCAGCCTGTTTGCAACTTGTCCTGTGTCACCAAGATAAGCAAGTGTGCCGCCAGTTCCCACAGCCAGACATAACCCGGTTCCAAAGATCAGTGCTGCCTTTTTCATTTTTTTCATGTGCACCTCCTTACAGTCTTGCAAAGGCTTCTTCCGGAGAAGAAAATCCTTCGCTCTGAACCGACTCTTCATACACAAGAATATCAAATGGAACTAAATCTTCTTTTTTTACTATGTTTTTTATAACAATATTATCAAAAACCGTATCTGTTCGCTGTCCTGGCTGAAGCTGTTTCTGATAATAATAGTATCCGTCTTCTCCTGTTTTCCAACTGTCTTTTATCTTAAGAGGCTCACACTGCGCCTGTGCATCCAGATTGCTGAATACTACCCTGACCCGGACATATACCGGAATCACAGAATCATTTACAATACATGGCTTTTTCTTTATGACCGATCCTGGTCCAGGATCGGCCGGAGGATCAAACTCTTCTTCAATGTGTGTCTTATTCTCCACTATCTTTATCCTGTTAACAGTTTCCTGGCGGTCAATTAAATAGGCATACACCATAGAACCTGCTGCTCCCGCCAAAAGGCAGAACGCTAGTACAAACAGCATCCATTTCTTTCTCATGGATCAATCACGGCAGGAACCGTTCCTGCTTACTCCTTTCCTCCTGGAATTTCTGTTATTTTGCAGACCTGCTGCAAAACAGCTACTGCTCAAAAAGACCAGTAACCATAAAATCAGCACATGGGTACCACCTCCTTTACAAAGAACCAGAACGGTCATATCTGTCATTAGGGATTTTTTCGAAAATTAAATAGTAAAAAGAATAAAAGATTTGATTTATAAATACATCTGAGATCAGTGAAATAAATAGAAACTATAATTATTAATATTTTAACAATTTCTAAGATACAATAATTAATTAAATGGATTTTAATAACTGAATTAACAAATTTGAATTAAAGATTAAATTGACGCGTCTTCTGTGACGCATTGATTAATTGATATGATAACATGTTTTTTGAAAAAGTCAATACAGGAAATAGAATTTTTCTATTTCCTGTACCAGCTCCTGGACTAGAAAAGGCTCTAGCTTATTACCTCGCGGATTTTGGAGCGGATTCTCTGCAGAGCATTATCAACAGATTTTGGAGATTTATTCAGGATTCCTCCAATTTCCACATATCCTTTTCCCTTCAGATACAAATCCAGCACTTTATTTTCCATAGGACTTAAATAATCTGAAATTCTTTTCCGAAGATCCTCTGTAGTCTCCTGATCAATAATGATAGATTCCGGATTCTCCACGCTCAGTTCCCAGATTGGACTGCTTTCATCCTCCTGATTCAACGATACATAGGAATTCAGAGGCTGGTGCTTCTGGCGGTTAGAATTCTGAATGGCACTGTATATCTGCCTGTCAATACACACTCTGGCAAAAGTTGCAAAAGATGCCTCCTTATCTGTCTGAAAATCCCGGACTGCTTTAAACAAACCGATCATTCCTTCCTGAATCAGGTCATCTGTATCTCCTCCGATGAGGAACATGGCCCGGGCTTTCTGACGCACCAGTCCCTTATATTTCTCCATCAGATAATCTTCTATGGCTGTCTCTCCAGCCCGCAGACGGGCAATCAGTTCTTCATCACTTACACCATCGAACTTTCCCATATTTCCTCCGGATTTTATTTCATTCTCTGGCGAACCACCTCATAGGCAAGGATTCCTGCTGCAACAGACGCATTCAGAGAATCAATATCTCCCTTCATAGGAATAGCTGCCACAAAGTCACATTTTTCCTTTACAAGACGACTCACGCCCTCTCCCTCATTTCCGATTACCACACCCATAGGACCGGTAAGATTCAGATTGTACATCAGATCTCCGCCCATATCTGCGCATACAAACCACATACCCTCTTTTTTCAGCTCTTCGATGGTCTGTCCAAGATTAGATACCTTGGCAACTGGTGTGTAGTTCAAAGCCCCTGCAGAAGTTTTTGCAACTGTTGATGTAAGCCCTGCCGCATGTCTTTTCGGAATGATAACACCATGTGCGCCTGCAAGGTTGGCAGTACGGATAATAGCTCCCAGATTATGGGGATCTTCGATATCATCAAGAAGAAAAATGAAAGGTGCTTCTCCTTTTTCCTTTGCTTTATTTAAAATATCCTCAACTGTGGAATATTCATATGCAGCCACCTGCGCGATCACGCCCTGATGGGCGCCTATCTCGCTTAACTGATCCAGACGCTCTTTCTGTACAAAATTAATGATCGTATCTTTTTTTCTTGCCTCACGGATAATGGTGCGTACTGGTCCATCCTGGCATCTGTCCAGAACAAAAAGCTTGTCCACGCATTTTCCTGAGCGAAATGCCTCTAATACCGCATTTCTTCCTTCAATCTGCTCGCTCATTTGCAGCCTCCTGTCTCTTATTGCCTTTGTAAAATCATTGCTGTTGTTCTTTATAAATTCTCTTCCGGAATTCCTTTTCTCACCAGTTCCACAATTCTGGAATAATCTTCTTTCAGGTACAAATATCCCATCAGTGCCTCAAAGCCTGTAGCCCTGCGGTAATCTGCCATTGTAGCATGCTTGGCCATTGTAGGGGAATGTGCATTTCTGCCTCTTTTATAGACAGCCAGTTCTTCTTCTGTAAGATCAGGTTCCAGAAGCTCCATCATCTTTGACTGCGCTCCTGCCTTTACCAGGCTGCTGGCCTTTTTATGAAGCTGATTCACCGGACAGTTGCCTTTTTTAACAAGGATTGTCCGGATCACCAGTTCATAAACACCATCTCCAATATAAGCCAGTGTCAGCGGGGAATAGGTTCGCAGATCCCTGTCTTTCAGTTCAAACAGTTCTTTTAATTCACTTAAGCCCGTTTCCATTTTACTCCTTCACGTGTATCTTTAAGAATGATTCCCTTTGCAAGGAGTTCATCACGAATCTCATCTGCTCTTGCAAAATTCTTTGCCTTTCTTGCCTCCTGGCGCTCTGCAATCAGATCTTCGATTTCTTTATCCAGAATTTCTTCTTTCTTCACAGCAACAAGTCCAAGCACATCACAAAGCTTCACAAGAATTTCAAGAATTCCTTCTGCAAAAGCGGCGCTGCTTTCTTCTGTTACATTTGTATTGGCAAATTTGACCAGTTCAAATACAGCTGCAAGCGCATCAGCTGTGTTGAAATCGTCTTCCATTGCTTCTTCAAATTTCTTTACATATCCTTCTGCCTCTGCAAGAAGTTTCTTCTCAGCCTCAGTAAGTTCAACAGCAGATGCCTTCTCCTTACGGTCTTTCAGGCGTCCTGCTGCCTCTGTAATTCTCTCAAGGGCATTCTTGGAAGACTCCATAAGGTCAGCACTAAAGTTCAGCGGACTTCTGTAGTGTGCATTCAGCATGAAGAAACGAAGCACCTGCAGATCATACTGCTCGCTGATCTCACGCACAGTACGGAAGTTTCCAAGGGACTTGGACATTTTACGGTTATCAATATTCAGGAACGCATTGTGCATCCAGTATCTTGCAAAAATTTTATCATTGCAGCACTCGCTCTGTGCAATTTCATTCTCGTGATGCGGGAAAATAAGATCCTCACCACCGGCATGGATATCGATCTCATCTCCAAGATATTTCTTAGACATAACAGAGCACTCAATATGCCAGCCCGGACGGCCATCGCACCACGGAGAAGTCCAGTATGGTTCCCCTTCTTTCTTCGGTTTCCAGAGTACGAAATCCAGCGGATCTTCTTTCTGGTCCTCTCCTGATACCTGAAGTGCACGGAATCCAGATTGCAGGTCATCCAGGTTTTTGTGGGAAAGCTTTCCATATTCTTTAAATTTCTTTACACGGAAATATACAGTTCCGTCTGCCACTGCATAAGCATATCCTTTATCCACAAGAGTCTGAATCATGCTGATCATGCCGTCAATTTCCTGAGTTGCCTGAGGATGTGTAGTAGCAGGTTTCACGTTCATTCCTGCCATATCCTTTTTGCACTCTTCAATATATCTCTGGGAAATTTCTTCTGCGGAAACTCCCTCTTCGATTGCTTTCTTGATAATTTTGTCATCTACGTCTGTAAAGTTGGATACATAGTTTACTTCGTATCCTTTATATTCCAGATAACGGCGGACTGTATCAAAAATGATCATTGGACGTGCATTACCAATATGAATCAGGTTGTATACAGTAGGTCCGCAGACATACATTTTTACCTTTCCCTCTTCAAGGGGTACAAATTCCTCTTTCTGACGGGTCAGCGTATTAAAAATCTTCATTTTATTTCTCCCTCCGGTCAATTTCTCTAAATGTTATTTCGCAGCTGCGCACAACAACATTATTTCTTGTATAAAAGGCAGACTGCCTGGGAAGCAATTCCCTCTTCTCTTCCGGTAAAACCCAGCTTCTCCTCTGTGGTAGCCTTGATATTCAGACAGTCAGGCTCCATATGCAACGCTTTCGCAATGTTCTCCTTCATCTGTGGAATATGAGGTGCCATCTTCGGCTTCTGGGCAATGATCACAGCGTCAATATTTCCTACACCATATCCTTTTTTTTCCAGAAGAGAGGCTACATGTTCCAACAACTTTACGCTGGAAATCCCCTCGTATGCCGGATCTGTATCTGGAAAATGCTGTCCAATATCACCAAGAGCTGCTGCTCCCAAAAGAGCATCCATAATCGCATGAATCAGTACATCTGCATCTGAATGTCCCAGCAGGCCTTTCTCCCACGGTATCTTCACACCGCCAAGGATCAGATTCCGGTTCTCTGTCAGTCTGTGTACATCATATCCCATTCCCACTTTCATAAGATTATCCACATTTCGTCCCTGCCTTTCTTCTTGAAAGGGATTTTCCTGCATAGCAAAAAATCCCCATGCTATCGTTCGCTATTATACATGATTTCCAATTAAAAAGCAATCCGTCAACAGTTTAATATGCCAGGGATTTCTGTCTGACATTCCAGACTGCGTTGCAACAGAATTCTGCACAATTTTTATTTATGACAAAGGCCTCCCGGGTGAACCCCAGAAGGCCTGACAATATGTATTCTAAATATTTGCATATCTTTAAATACAAAAACATTTGACACATTTTCCTGTGGACAGTACTATTAAACTTCTGCGATTACCTCAACTTCGCAAAGAACATTCTTCGGAAGAGTTTTCACAGCGACACAGGAACGTGCTGGTTTGTTTACGAAATATTTCGCATATACTTCATTAAACTTGGCAAAATCTCCCATATCAGCAAGGAAGCATGTTGTCTTAACTGCCTTCTCAAAACTGCTTCCTGCTTCTTTCAGTACTTCGCCAAGATTCTTCATAACCTGCTCTGCCTGAGTCTCAATGGTATCTCCGTTGATCTCGCCTGTTGCAGGATTTACCGGGATCTGTCCAGATGTAAATAATACTCCATTTAAAATCATTGCCTGGGAGTATGGTCCGATTGCTGCTGGTGCCTTATCTGTATAAACTACTTTCATGGTGTAAATCTCCTTTCATTTTTTCTTTTATTGTCTTCATGCTATCGCAAAATTTTATTAGTGTCAAGCAATTTTTTTGTACAAGTCTGGAAAGGATTCTGTTTTGCAGAAAGCCTTTTTCAAATACGCTCTAATTCAAATAATAATAAGCCATCGCTGAAATCCTCTGAATATTGGAAACAGCATCTGCTTCCTTTCCTGCATTCTCAGACATTACGCACAGAATATAATCCGTTCTAGCTCCATAGACAATTCCAATATCGTGCTGGCTTTTATCATTTTCACCAGTTTTATTCGCTACCTGAACAGATTCCTTAAGCCCGCCAGGAATCTTTGTTCTGGTATCCTGGTTCAAAAGCAAAGACAGCATCTGGTCAGAATCCTCCGGACTTACACATTCTCTTCGGTAAATCTTCTCCAGCAGAGTGCCGCAATCCTCCACAGAAGTCATATTACTGCTTCCAAGCCCTTCCGGATCTGTATTCGAAGGCGCAAGCGTATGAAGCACAGCTGTTTCTTTATAGCCCTGTTCCCTGAGATACCGGTTAATTACACGTGCACCTGCATTGAATTGATTGGAGGCAGTCTGAAGCCTTACCATTTCATTAAAAGACTCATTGTCACTGTAGGTTACCATATTCTCCATAAGCCGAAACAGCTTGTCTGTCACAGTCTGACTAGCTGGATCTGCTTTCAGAAGCATCCCCTCAACCATCCTGATTTTTTCCATATTTTCATAACTTGCAGCCATTGTAAATGCTTTTATCAGACTTGCGGAAGACATGGCTTTATCATTGATGGAGAACTTCTCTCCGTTCTTTAGATCTTTCACATAGACGCTCCAGTCCCCTTCCAGTTTTTCCGTAAATTCCTTCACAGCTTTCTTCAGATTTTTGATTCCCGGATCCGTCAGTTCTTTAATGCAGCCATCTTTTTGGATTGTCAAGCCCTCTGGTGTAGTACCAGCTTCTTCCACTAATACGCCGCTTGATTCATCAAAATAATAATACCCGGAAAATCTCTTTTCTCCCACATTCATTTCCTGAATATAATAAATACCGCCTTCCTGACACACTTTTCCATTTCTGTCAACGTAATACCCGCCATCTAGTTTTATCTGTCCAATCTCTTCTTTTAGAATACAAACTCTTCCAGTACCAGAAAGCCTTCCAAGGTTATTTACCACATAAATCCCCGAAGTCCATCCTGCTTCCACAGTTCCATCTTCTGCTTTCGGGAGTGCTTCCTGTGAAATGGCTGTAAGATGTGCTTCAGAAGCTTTAAATTTTCCTGTCTCGTCGTGATAATAATATCCATTAAACACTGTTCCATCTACAACAAAATGGTCGAAATAATGTATTGCCTGAGTGCAGTCTCCTGAACCGTCTTCATTCAGACAGTAAAATCCGTCACTTTTCAACATATATTTGCCATCACTATTAGGAATAGGAAGTATCTTAGCTGCCTCTGTAACAGATGACAGGCTGCCGCCACTTTCTGATTCCGCTAATACAGTAAGAACTTCAGGCTTCCATAACAGGAGCCCGCTGTTGCTGCACCAAAATGCTGCCCCCAAAAGGACTGCCATTCCAGCTGCTTTATACAGCCATCTGGTTTTTTTGCCTTTTTTCATGTTATTCTCCTTTTAATAAGGGCAGTATAACCTGTTTCTGCTTTGTATGCAACCTCTTTGTTTGCCATAACATTTTTACAGGCTCTGGAATGTGTTTGAAAAGACTTTCTGCAGGATGTACGTCACAATTTGCAAGAGATTTTGTCTGGAATACTCTCCCAAAATTTTTGCAGCTGTGCTTCCACATTTGACAATGTACATGTTTTCCTGTCATTCCACTCCACCGGAAAAAGATTGCTGTATTCTCTCTGCCGGAATCGTTCATCCAAAAGGAGAATAACACCATGATCCTCCCTTGTGCGGATTACTCTTCCAGCAGCCTGCAGAACCTTATTCATGCCAGGGTACCTATAGGCGTAATCAAATCCATTTTCCCCATTTTCTGTGTAAAAAGAACGAAGAATTTCCCTCTCATTTCCCAACTGGGGCAATCCGGTTCCCACTAAAATGGCTCCAATCAGTTTTTCTCCCAGCAGATCGATTCCCTCTGAAAAAATACCGCCCATAATGCAAAAAGCTACCAGTGACTCCTGATCCTGTTCAAATTCCTGAAGAAACTCTTCTCTTTCCTGTTCCTTCATAGAGCTGTTCTGACAGATACACTTCACCCAGTTTACAGAAAATTCTTCTTCGTAGACTGCATAAACCTCTTCCAACATTTTGTAAGAAGGAAAAAATACCATATAATTTCCCTTGTGCTGCCATACCGTCCTCGCTATATATTCCGCAATTTTGTGATATTCCTCATATCCCCTGCGGCTATATAAGGAACTTACATCGCCGGCATTTAAAATACAGCGGTTCTTCTGTGAAAACGGTGATTCCACATAGATTCCATAATCGTCCTGCCTGTTGCTGAGCAATTTTCTGTAGTAGCTCATGGGCAGCAATGTAGCAGAAAAGAATACGGCACTGCGGCCTTTCTTCAGATATTCCCCCAGGTTCACTGCCGGATTTACACAGAACAGTTTCAGGCGAAACAGACCATCTTCTCCATTCTCAGCATAAACTACATAGTTCTCGTCTATCAGTTCTGCAATATTCAGAAAATTGCGAATATCAAAATAAAACTTTCTTACTTCATCTTCCAGTTCCACATCCTTATGTGCTTCCAGAAAAGCATCAAATTCTCCCTGAACCTTTAAAATCGTCATAGTTATGGAACCCGTGCCTGGGAGAACGATGTAATTTCCACAGTCCACCTGCAGTTCTTTCAGCTGTTTATCCAGCTTTCCAAGGGAGCGGTAAAGCCGGGGTGCTCTCTCCTTCATAGCTTTTCGAACCCGAACAGCATCTTCCCTGCAAATAGAAGCGCTGTACATCTCTCTTCCCCGTTCCGCCAGATTATGGGCTTCATCAATGAGAAAGATATAATCTCCACCTGCACCTTCCCCGAAAAAACGTTTCAAATGAACTGTAGGGTCAAACACATAATTATAATCACAAATTACAGCGTCCACCCACAAAGACAGATCCAGACACATTTCAAAAGGACACACCTGCCATTTCTCGGCCTGCTCCCGGATAGTCTCCCTGTCATATCTGCTCTTCGTCGTCCACAGCTCATAGACAGCGTCATTGACCCTGTCAAAATGTCCCCTGGCGTAAGGACAATGTACCGGATCACACTTGGTTTCGTCCATAAAACACAGCTTCTCCTTGGCTGTAATGGTCACCACTTTGTATTTCATTCCCTTTTCCCGCAGCACCTCAAGAGCTTCCTGAGCCACTGTTCTTGTAATAGTCTTGGCTGTAAGATAAAAGATCGTCTCCCCTTTCCCTTCGCCAACAGCACGAACTGCCGGAAATATGGTAGACATGGTTTTTCCTACGCCGGTAGGTGCCTGAATAAAAATCTGACGACTGGCTCCAATTGCATGGTAAACACTGCTCACCATCTTTCTCTGACCTTCTCTGTAGGGAAATGGAAATTCCAGGCTCTGAAGAGAATGATTTCTCTCTTCCTTCCATTTTTTCTGATAACTGAGCCATTTATGATATTCATCCAGAAGTTTCTGGTACCATTCTTGCAGTTCCTCTATGGAGAGCACCTCCCGGAACCTTTTCACCACTTCTGTCTCCAGGTTGGCATATGTCATCTGGATTCCAATCTTCGACAAGCCTTCCTGAACACCGTAAATATAACCATAACACATAGCCTGAGCCTTATGAACCTTCACAGGCTCTTCCATCTGTTCCACATTTCCATATATTCCCTTAATCTCATCGATCCAGACAATCTCATCTTCTGTAAAAATTCCATCTGCACGCCCTTCCACCCGAATGTCCAGATCCTCATAGCTGTAATTCATCCGCAAAGCAACCTCTGCTCTGTAGTCTCCGCCCATTTGTTTCTGAAGCTTCCGATGCAGTCTGCTGCCCTTTAACATAGCATCTTTGTCTATAGTACCTCTTCGGTTATCAAGATCACCACTCTGCAATATAAACTCCACAAGATTTCTTACTGATATTCGTGTTACCGGATTGTCCATTTCCAATTTACCGCCTTTTACTGGTCTGCTGCCTTCCAAACAAAGATACCTTATCTGTAAGCATTATAACACGAATTTTACTTATCGGCCTATCCTTTCATAGAAAACTCCGGCATATTACTCCGAAAATGCAAAGCAAGCATCTGCTTCTGAAGTTTCTCATTTCTCCTTGCTTCAATGGATATGCTGTCACAAAATGTCTGCCACAGTTCCTCGTACTCTCCCATATCCCCTACGGCGCTCCCTGGCACCTGTATACGCACCCCTTTTCTCATGACGCACTCCTTCCCTTTCTCATGGCACAACGCCTTCTGCCTCTTCTCATCGTAGATTACCCAGTTCTCATTGGGAAAACGATTGGAAAAATGAAGAGCCATAAGAGACAGGATATCATTCCCCGGCTGGATCTTCGCCAACAGAAATCTTCCGCTAATCTCTCTGAAACGGACAAACCCAAAATAGTGGTGATATTCCCTTTTCACACAGAGTGCCAGTTTCGCAACTCTGGATACATATGGATCTGCCAGTGCCTCCATCACACGTTTTTCACATCTGCCTCCCCCAAAAGCCCGGTGCAGCACATAATAAATGGCAGTTCCCCTGTCTTCATCTGCCGAAGCTGCCGCCAGACAAATCTGTTCGTAAACTTCACTTCCCAGTCTCATAAGAATCGTCCTCATAACCTTACCAGCCTTACTCTGATCCGTAACAATTTCCCGATAAGAAGTGAACAATTCCATATTTACAGGAAAACTGGTCTGAATGCTCACTTTACAGCCGCCTGCACACTCTTTCCATCCATCATAGACAGCAGAAAAAATCCCCTCCATAGAATCCTCACATACCAGGATTCTTTTCTCCTGATTCATATAGCTCCCACCTTTCGCTCCACATGATTCTTCGTATTTCCTGTATACAGTCTTCTGCTCCCCATCTCATCTCCAAAGAGGGATAATTGCTGAAATGCAGCTTCATTCCCACGCCTTCGGCAGTTCTCTTCAGATAGAAGATTACGGGTAATATAGGCTTCCTCTACCCTGGTATTGTACATCATGCGGCCATTACAGGTAATAAAATATAAGGCACGCTTCAGAACCACACCAATCCTCTTCAGATCTGCAAAATCCAGGGAATGGGTTCTCCTGGCCCCAATGATTCTTCTGGCAGAGGTATAACCGATTCCCGGTACACGAAGAAGTTCATAATAATCTGCCTGATTGATCTCTACCGGAAAAAACTCCAGATGTGACACTGCCCAGTCTGCCTTGGGGTCCAGAAGAAGATTAAAATCCGGGTGTTTCTCCGAAAGCAGCTCTGAAGCCTGAAAACCATAAAACCGCATAAGCCAGTCTGCCTGATAAAGCCGGTGTTCTCGAAGAAGAGGCGGACCTGATAAGGACATAGGCAGATCCTTATCTTCATTTACGGCGACAAAAGCCGAATAAAAAACTCTTTTTAATGCAAAGTTCTTATACAAAGATTCTGCTACCGACACGATCTGATAATCGCTCTCCCCCATAGCTCCAATGATCATCTGGGTACTTTGACCGGCTGGTACAAACTTAGGTGCATGGCGGTACAGAACCAATTCCTCCTTATTCTGATCTCGCTGCTGCTGAATCTGCTTCATGGGGCGAAGAATGGTTTGCCTGCTCTTATGCGGTGCCAGTTTCCTAAGCCCGTCTGCAGTAGGAAGTTCCAGGTTCACGCTCATGCGATCTGCCAGATACCCAGCCCGGGCGATCAGTTCAGGAGCAGCACCTGGAATGGCTTTCAAATGAATATATCCCTGAAAATGATATTTATTACGAAGAAGGTTTACTGTACAAAGCAGTTCTTCCATAGTCCTGTCCGGACTTTCCTTTACTCCGGAACTTAAAAACAGTCCTTCAATATAGTTCCTCCTGTAAAATTCCATAGTCAGACGGCACACTTCTTCTGGGGTAAAACTGGTACGCACCACATCATTGGAGATTCTGTTTATACAATATTTACAGTCAAATACACATTCATTTGTATAAAGGATCTTCAAAAGACTGATACATCTGCCATCCTGAGCAAAACTATGACAGATTCCGGCAGCAATGCTGTTTCCCATGCCCTTTCCATCTCCTTTTCGATCCACACCGCTGGATGTGCAAGCCACATCATATTTCGCGGCATCCGATAAAATCTCCAGCTTCCGCTTCAATGTCATTGATTCCTGAATAATCATCCCGTAACAAAGCTCCTTTTATGTAATCTGTGTTTCGCATTCTTTATTATTTATTCTTCTCAAATTCAGAACGTTTGTTCTTGTTTTATTTTAGAACATGTGTTCTGTTTTGTCAATATCATAAAACGGAACGAAATTTTTTCTATACAAAAAGAGCCATAAATCAAAGATTACTTCTAACACTCCCTTTGATTTACGGCTCTTATCTCATTCTTTTACTATTAAAGCTCCCGGACGACAGCCAGAAATGGTACATGCTTACATCAGCAAATTCCTGAATACCAGACGTTCTGAATGTATGAGCAGATTTTCATATATGTGAATGCTGCCGACAGGCGACCTATCCACTCAATTTCAAATCTGAGTCAGCACAAAAATATCATAAATTGCTTTCACTGCATTTTCAAAATCACGGTTCTCCACGCCGATAATAATATTCAGCTCACTGGAGCCCTGGTCAATCATCTTGACGTTTACATTTGCATGTGCGAGGGCAGAGAAAATTCTTCCGGCTGTACCGCGGGTGGATTTCATTCCACGTCCTACAACTGCGATCAGGGCAAGGTCAGATTCCATTTCCACAAAATCCGGCTGAACCAGGCGATGGATTCCCGCAATTACCTGCTGCTCCTTTTCTTCAAACTCATCCTGGTGAACATATACTGTCATGGTATCAATACCGGATGGAACATGCTCAAAACTGATTCCCTGGTCTTCAAATACCTGAAGCACTTTTCTGCCAAATCCGATTTCACTGTTCATCATGGACTTCTCAATGTTGATAGAACAGAAACCTTTCTTTCCTGCAATACCGGTTATGGTATATTTCGGCTTACGGCAGGTACTCTCCACAATAAAAGTTCCCTTATCCTCCGGACGGTTGGTGTTGCGGATATTAATCGGAATTCCCTCTTTTCTTACAGGGAAAATAGCATCTTCATGAAGAACAGTAGCTCCCATGTAGGAAAGCTCACGAAGTTCACGGTATGTAATGGTCTCAATCACAGCCGGATTCTTTACAATTCTCGGGTCTGTTACAAGGAAACCGGACACATCAGTCCAGTTTTCATACATATCAGCCTTAATTGCCTTGGCAACCAGAGAACCAGTCACATCAGAACCACCTCTGGAAAAAGTGGTCACAGTTCCATCGTCCTTTGCACCATAGAAGCCCGGCACAACTGCATTCTCACATTTGGAAAGACGCTTGTTCAGAAGTTTGTCTGTCTTCTCTGAATCCAGATTTCCGTTTTTATCAAAACGGATCACCTCTGCTGCATCCACAAATTCATAACCAAGATAAGCAGCCATTACTTTACCATTCAGATATTCTCCACGGGAAGCGGCGTAATCCCTGCCAATCTGTGCTTTAAAATTCTCTTTGATCAACTGGAAATCCTCTTCCATGGAAAGAGCAAGACCAAGCCCTTTAATAATCTCATAATAACGAGATTTGATTTCTTCTAAAACCTTTTCAAAATCACCGCCATTTGCAGCTGCGTCATAACAGCTGTAAAGAAGATCTGTTACCTTCGTGTCCCCGTCAAATCTCTTACCTGGTGCAGAAGGAACAACAAAACGTCTGCTCTCTTCACTTCTGATAATATCTCCGACTTTTTCAAACTGCTCCGCATTTGCAAGGGAGCTTCCGCCAAACTTTACAACTTTTCTCATAATCCTTATGCTCCTCAAAAACTTTTTCTCCATTTTATGAAAAAATTCGACTTTTTGCAAGGGTTTTTTCGATTTAATTCGTGAAAGTGTTAAATACCTCCAATACCTGCAGCTGTTCTCCATCCACTTTAAACTGAATATCCCAGGATCCAAAAGACATTCCGTATTTTCTTTCAGGGTCTTTCTGATACCCAGGTCTTGGATCGTTTGCAAGCACAGCCAGAAGTGCTTCTCTTTTTTCCTCTGGAATCTTCTTCAAAAGCTTTTCCGGAAACTCTACTTTCAGCTTATGATCCTGAATCTGGTCGGTAAATCCGCCCGCTGCTTCCGGATGGCTGTCCACGTAAGCCAGATAAGGCTTTATATCATAAATAGGTGTTCCGTCCATAAGATCCGCTCCTGATACATGAAGCACCGGTCCATACTTTTCAGAAAACTCTACGCTCTCCAGCCTTACACTGGAAAGTCCTATGGGATTTGGACGAAAAGGAGACCTTGTAGCAAAAACGCCCATTCTGACATTTCCCCCAAGTCTTGGAGGACGCACTGTAGGAGACCACTCCTTGCGAACAGCCTGTGAAAATTCCCAGATCAGCCAGATATGAGTATACTCTTCCAGCCCTCGAAATGCCTCATGGTTCCGATATTCCGGTTCAAAAATAATATCCGCCTTTAGTTCCTGTATCCTGCCGCTCTGATGGGGAATTCCAAATTTCGTTGGAAAATCACTTCTGATATGAGCAATTACTTTCATTTCCATTGTTTGTTATACCTTTATCAATCTTTATGTGTGCTCTTATAAACCCGCAGATATCCTCTATAAACAGCGAACCTCTATTCCTCATGTCCGCCGCTTTTTTCTTCCTCCTTGATTTCCCAGTGAAGCAGGAACGTAAGAGCTGCACGAAGAGCAATAATTCCGGCTACAATTCCGATTTCCTTCCACTCACGTACCACTACAGTACGAAGAATCTCACTTCCCATTTTAAATTCCAGTCCCATGGCAAGTCCCCTCGCCAGATAGACACCAGTATCTCCGGCATGTTTCAGCCATTTGATAAATCCGGTAATTCCACTCCAGATAATAATGGCAACTCCAATAAACTCAAAAATTACAATGGCGAAACCAGCAATATTCTCCAGAACCCACTCCATAATTCCAGTTATGGTCGTCATCATAGGTACCTCCTTTTTTCCTGCTGACAGGATACCTTTTCTTGCAGAATGTATTTTCATCGCTGCACAACCTGTAAACAGCAACAGTTTTTTATTTTTGCTCCAGCCAGGTCACCACTTCTGTGTGATCTGTAAAACAGAACATTTCCACAGGCTGGATTTCTTTAACTATATAGTTTTTTCTCGTAAGGAAATTAAGGTCTCTTGCAAGTGTTTCCGGGTTACAGGAAATGTAAACAATTTTCTTCGGAGAGAGTTTTATTACGGAATTCAGGAATTTCTCGCTGCTGCCTGAGCGGGGAGGATCCATAAATACCACATCTGCCTTTTCACCAGCTTCTGCCATTGCCTCCATAAATTCACCGGCATCGCCCTGGCGGAAAGATATGTTTACCACCTTATTCTCTCTTGCATTGATCCTTGCATCCCTGACTGCATCTTTATTCAGTTCCACTCCGACCACTTCTCTTGCCTTACCAGAAGCTACCAGACCGATGGTGCCAATTCCACAATATGCATCAATGACTTTTTCTTTCCCTGTCAGCCCTGCAAATTCCACAGCTTTTCCATAAAGAATTTCGGTCTGCACTGAATTTACCTGATAGAAGGATTTCGGCGAAATACGGAAGGATTTTCCACAAAGGGTATCACGGATAAATCCCTTACCATAAAGTACGATTTCCCGCTCGCCAAGAACCATGCTTGTATTTTTGTCATTAATATTTAATACCACAGTACTGATCTCTGGATGAACTTTTCTTAATGCCTTCACAAAGTTATTTTTGGATGGAAAAATAGGAGAGGCGACCACCAGTACTACCATTACCTCACCTGTGGAAAAGCCACGGCGCACCAGTACATGGCGCAGAAGTCCATATCCGGTATCCTCATCATATGTTTTGATCTTAAAAGACTTTAGCATTCCCCGGATAGTACGGATGATTTCCTGACTCTTCTCATCCTCAATCAGACACTGTTCAATAGAAACCACTCTGTGGGTACCAGCCTCATAAATTCCAGAAATAATATTTCCCTTCCTGTCACGGTCAAATACAGCATGAACTTTATTCCGGTAAAAATAAGGATCTTTCATTCCAATTACCGGCTTCACATTCCCAAACTTCTTCAAAAGCCCCTGTACCTGATTTTGTTTCTTTTTAAGCTGTGCGGAATAAGGCACCCCCTGATACTGGCATCCACCGCACTTTTTTGCGTATGGACAGACTGTCTGTGTTTTTTTCTCTTCCATAAATTCTCCCTTATCTTTATTTTGCTTTTCGTTCTTCATAATATCTGACAAGCTTCAGCGCCGCCAACGCACTAAAAGTGCCTACAAGGGCTCCAGCCAGCACATCTGTAGGATAGTGTACTCCCACGTACAATCGGGACAAAGCGATCAGAACTGCCAGGACCATGGCTGCTTTTCCCCATTTTCCAGGAAAGGCTTTATAATATACGCCTGCACAGGCAAAAGATGCGCAGGTATGACCTGATGGGAAAGAATAGTCCTTCAGCCTGGCAACCAGAGGCACAAGTCCCTCCACAGAATCATAAGGTCTTATACGCGCTACCAGATCCTTAAGGCATAAATTCGTAACCACTGCCCCTATAGCCAGTGCCAGAAGTGCGGTCACTCCTGCCTTTCTTGTCTTTTTAGGAAAAAGAAAGAGCAGTCCCAAAACAATCCAGAACCAGCCTCCGTCTCCCAGAAAGGTAATTCCCTTCCACAGCCAGGTAAACAAATCACTTCTTAAATACTGTTGTATAAAAAGCAGAATCTGTGCATCAATATTATGTATCCATTCAAGCAATTCCATTTCTCCTCCACCCGCTTTCAATTCTGATTGCTGTCTATATACTTCTGTAATTTGTTTTTTATAACGGTTCAGCAGACAGTGTGTAACTGCGAAGGAACTCAACAGCTGCTTTACTTTGTCATTATAGCGTAAAAGACGGTTCGTGTGGTGCGAACCGTCTTAATTTCTTTTTTTCTTATTCACCTGCGTGATACAGGATCTGCTGAAGATATTGCCGATTCTGCTCAAGATCAGGAACCAGAACCTGCATGCCATCAATCGTCTGAGGTGTGTAAGCTCCTTCCTCCGGAATCCGGTACGATGCAATTTCATCTGTACCAATATTCATTACATCCATGGCATATCCTGTTATATCCCACAAAGAAAGATCCGTAGTAACCATTGGAAGAACGTCTTTAACCAGATCTGCAATTTCAAAAACTCCCAGATCTTTTATCTTTGCAAAGGCAGCCATAAGTACTTCCTGCTGCCGCTCTGTTCTTCGATAATCAGAATTTCCAATAGAACGGTTGCGGGCATGGATAAGTGCCTGTTCTCCATCCAGATGATTCATGCCCTCCTGAAGATTCCAGTCACTTCGAAGGGGCTGAGGATAAAGAACACTCTGGTCTCGTCCGCAGATATAATCTGCTTCCGCCTGAGTCAGCTCCAGATCTATTCCTCCAACCTTGTCAACCAGAACCTGGAAAACTTCAAAATCCACTTCCACATTTCCGTCTATCTTTACTCCGAAATTTTCTTCCAGAGTCTCATCCAAAAGATCCATTCCTCCATATGCGTAAGCCGCATTAATACGAGTAGTCGAATATCCAGGAATGGCAACATAAAGATCTCTCATAAAAGAGGTCAGGCTTACAGTACCCTGATCCTTGTCCAATGTGGCAAGAATCATGGAATCGGAACGCTGACGGGACTCTCCCTCTCTTTTGTCCTGTCCGATCAGCAAAATACTCTTGATATTGCTGGCATCAGCTTCGGCATCCGTATTCTCTGCCTTTACTGTATATGCAAACGCTGTACCCACAGCCGGGCTTTCCAGAAACAACACCGCGCCAAGACAGATAAGGGTCTTCTTCCATATGGTAGATCTCATATATTTGCTCCTATGTACATGTGCATGGTCAAAAAGGAATCTGTCTGCCGGTTCTTTCATAACCAGCAGTCGCTAATGATTACTGTTCACTCCGTTCACAGTAATCATTATTTTACTACAATTGTCAGAACAGCTCCGTTTGAAGCATTGCCATTGGAGTCAACAACATAATAAGTCAGTTCATAAGTACCCGGAGTATTCACATCAACAGTTCCAGTGATCTGAATCTTACGGTAAAGATCACTTGTTGAATCTTTATCGTCCTGAATGTCTTTGACATAACTCAATCTGTCAATCTGTGTTCCCTTGGCAATTTCAACGTAGTAAGTATTCAGATAAAAACGCGGATCCTGAGGGTTCAGCTGGTCAATCTTTTCTTCTTCCCTTTCCTGCGCTTTTTCTTCTTCTGTCATTTCTGGTTCTTCTTCATCTTCTGAATCAGTCTCATTTTCATCCTGCAGGTCTTCATCCGTATCTGCATCTGTATCTGTATTGTCAGAAGAAGTTTTGGTTTCTGAAGTAAATCCCATAAGATTTCCCTCGGAAGTCATATGATAAGTTACCTTTGTTACATTGTTACTGTTATCTTTTGCAACATAAACAACTGTAACTTCATCCCCTTTTTCATTTGGATAAACATTCTCAACTGTCAGGCTGGATGAAACATCTCCATCTCTGTCGTCAACAGCTTTTACCCCTTCCAGAAGATCTTCCGTTGTCATATCCGCAGTGTAGCTGTTTTTCTTGCTCTCCGCAATGGTAATTTCCGGTCCCTTACGATCCTGTCTCATATACAGCCATCCCAGGATTCCGGTCGTTCCTATTGCCACTGCCGCCATTAAAACAATCAACCATTTACGCATATCTGCAGCTCCTTATACTCAATTTCATCAGCGACGTTTTCTTGATTTCTGTTTCTTGGATCTGCTTTCTTTCTCTGAATATGGAATACTTCCCAGAACAGAAAGTCCAAGATAACGCTCTACATCTTCCTCAACCTTGATCGTATCATTTGTAAGATAAATGATGATCACAATCGCCATTGCAATGATAACACCTAAAAGTCCACCGATCACACCATTCTTCGCAAGACTTGGGCTGGCTTTTTCATTTGGGATGTTTGCGCTGTCAACTACGTTAACCGCCTCAATATCCATAACTGACTGAATGTGCTCTGCTGCCATATCGCGGATAGCATTGGCCATCTCACTTGCTGTATATGGATCTTCATCAGATACTATGATCGTTACAATACGGCTGTCTGTAGAAGTATCTACGGTCAGTTTGCCAAGCAGCTGCTGATAGGTAATATTAAGATTCAGCTGTGCAATTACACCTTCAAGAACTGTACGGCTCTTAATAAGTTCCGCATAGTCCTTAGTCAGCTGTGTACTGGTCTGCATATCTGCACTGGTCAGTGTATTGCTGTCCTGTTTATTCAGCACCATGATCTTCGTAGTAGATTCATACTGTGGAGTGATAAAAAGCATTGTTCCGATAATGGAAATCACACCCAGAATGATACCGGAAAGAATAATCACTCCCAGCCTGCTAAGAATCAGGTGAAAAATCTCACCTAAATCGATTTCAATTTCATCGTTATTATTTGTAACCTGATTTTCCATTCTTCTTCTCCGTTACCCTGTAATTTTCTTTACTTTTTCAAAACAGATACATCGTTTTCAACGACATCCCATATATAAAAGTCAAAATCTCTCGTTATTTATAATGCACTCCGGATTGCTGATAAAAATCATATCTGCGTAATCCGTTCCCATCATTTTTTCAATTTTGTCGTAACATTTGCCAATGTGAGGTGTTCGTTTGGCCAGATCATGACCGTCAGACCCTACAAAATCCAGCATTTCTTCTTTAATTACTTTCTTGCAGAAACGCTTGATCATAAAGCCATCCTCACCAATAATACTGTCCGCATTCATCTGGATATAGGCCCCCATATCCCTGAGTTCATCAATAAAATCCAGACCGCTTTTTACTACCGAATGATAGCGTTCTACGTGTGCAATAATAGGATAATAGCCCTTCCGGATCAATGCCTGCACCCGTTCCCTGATATAGGACTTTTCGTCTGAAGTCCGAAACTCCGTTAACACATAACGGGAACCTGACATGGTAAGTCTTTCCCCTTTTTTCAGACAGTCTGTCATATCCATGCTGGAATGAAGCTCGCAGCCCAGATACATCTGAATACCGTCTTCTCCAATCTCAGCGGCAGCCTTCCTCACACGAAGGAACTGCTTCTTAACCTGTTCCAGAGACGGCTCAAACATATCATATCGAAAATGCGGAGTGGCAATAATGTTGCGGACACCGTCATCATATTCCTTCTGGAGCATGCGTACAGATGTCTTAAGATCCTTCGCTCCATCATCTACTCCCGGAACAATATGACAGTGAATATCATAAATACCTTTCATTCGCTTCGCCCATTTCCAATCTCTTCATATAACAATCTCGAATAATGCCGAATCAGTATTTTCCGTATTCTCCGTACTTGCCATATTTGCCATATTTACCATACTTACCGTATTTACCATATTCCTTGGTATCTACCTTGTTCAAAATCGCACCGATGATCGGACAGTTGGTCTTCTCCAGCTGACCCTTGATCTCCTGTACAAAATGGTAGCTGATACTGCCGGATTCGATTACAATGACAGTTCCATCGCAGGAATCCGCCACAACTGCACAGTCGATTACTCGTCCAAGAGGCGGTGTATCTACGATAATGTAATCATATACATCTCTTACAACACGGATCATGTCTTTAAACTGTCTGCTTCCTAAAAGCTCTGCCGGGTTCGGCGGTACAACGCCTGAAAAAATAATGTGAAACTTGGGGAGATTAGTTGCGCAGATAACGTCCTGCAGTTTCGCCTGCTTGGACAGGTAGTGGGTCAGGCCCTTCACCTCTTCCTCAACCTGTACACGTCCCATAAGAACGGATTTACGAAGATCTGCATCAATCAAAAGTACAGATTTACCACTCTCTGCAAGGGAAGCTGCAAGATGGAAAGTCACATTACTCTTTCCTTCGTTCGGGGTACAGCTTGTAAATGCAATCACCTTTTTGTCAGCACCGCAAAACTGAATGTTTGTACGAAGTGCCTTATAAGCCTCATCCATGGATGAATCAGCTTTCCAGTCGCTAATTTTTACTTTTACCATAATTTTGTTTTCACCTTATCTATTTGTTATCCTGTAAATCTGCCATATTTTCCTTCTAATTTCCCACAAATCACGTCATGGCAGTGTCTGCCTAAATATTATACACTAGAAGTACCGCATTGGCTAGTACATTTTCGAACTAAATATGCACAATTTTTCACAAAAATTTCATATTATTCTTGGTTCTCTTCCTGAATCCCTTCTATATTCTGGACGGATGACCCCTCTTCCAAAAGATATACTTCTACATCAAATACACCGCTGTTCAATGCTTCCGCGTGACTTCCCATATAAATATCAATGCGGTTGTTCTTGATGGCGCCGCCGCAGTCTTCGGCCACATAGACCTGTCCATTGATGACTACTTTAGAGCCATAAGGAATTACAGTTGGATCTACTGCAATAGTGCGGTTCGTGGTAGCTGTCACACCTGTGGATGTGATTCCGTTTGCCCACGGACCGCAGCAAATGCTGCACTGGCAGTAATGGGTAATATGGAAAACACCAAGTGGACGAAGGCTGCTGTCTGCGGAAACCATAATCGGCTGTCCTTCAAGAACACCTGCATTTCCACCCGTCTGTGTAACACCTTCTACTGCTTCTGCAAATACGCCCTCTCCTGTACTTTTATGTATAATTCCTGCTTCTACAGCTCCATCTGAGGTTGCATCTGAAGTTACCTGATCCTTATCTTCATACCCCTCCAAAACAGAGGTTGGAATATATCCCACCTGTTCTTCTCCATTATCATCTTCAAACAGAATCCTGCTCCAGATATCATCAATAGTACCTGTCCGGCTGATTTCATCTTCTTCCAGCACTTCACCGATCACAGAACCCTCTTTTCTGCCAGGATAATCTAATACATCTGTATCTGCCGCTACTGTGACAGTATCCTGGACTTCCGTAATCTCGTCCTCGATTTTCCCGGAATTCTTTTTTTCGATAGCTTCTTCTGAAACTGTTTCTTCTTTATTATCAGTATTTTCCTGTGCTGTACCTGAAATGGCCGGACCGGCTATTTCCGCTCCAAGCGCAGAAACAGGCATACATGCGGAAACACATACTGCCATAACCAGAAATCTTTTTTTCATAAATTTATATCTCCTGATCTGTTCAATTTTCCCCTCTACTCTTTGTTTATCATAGCACAGCTATTTTCTTATTTCAAATCCCATCAGGCTTTTTAGAAATTTTTCACATTTATTATTGTAGCTTTTTTATTTTTTCATTAAAAAAAACATTATTTCATTTTTTTCAAAAAAACATTTGACAAAATAGATTTTATACTGTATCATATGTTTTGTCGCTGAGGAAAACAGTTGACAGCAATAAATGCGATAGTGGCGTAGTTGGTAACGCGCGACCTTGCCAAGGTCGAGACCGCGGGTTCGAGCCCCGTCTATCGCTCTGAAGCTCCGATTTAGTCGGAGCTTTTTTGTGTCTGAATCCGCCTTACAAAGCGGTCACTGTCTTTTGTATACTTCATAAGAAAATCCCGCTTATTCTTTCGGAAATAATTTATAAAGGACATCTTATTTTAAACAAAAAAGCCTTGTACAATTTGCTTTTCTATCTGAAGATTCTCTATTGACTCATCTTCCAATAAGAATTTTCAGTTCTTTGCACTTTGTACAAGACCTTTTATTACTTCATTTTATTATTCTGTCCAGAATCCAATATTTTTCTTAAAACATGTAAAAAAACTTTCCGCAAGATGTGCGTCTCAATTGCAGGAATGATTTTTCAGCTACGATTTAGTGATGGAATAATCTAATTCCGGTAAATGCCATTGCTATATTGTATTTATTGCAGGTATCGATTACGTCTGCATCTCTCACCGAACCGCCTGGCTGTGCAATATATTTCACGCCACTTTTGTAAGCTCGCTCAATATTGTCGCTGAATGGAAAGAACGCATCAGATCCTAATGTTACATCTGTCATCTGATCCAGCCATGCTCTCTTCTCTTCCTTTGTGAAAACTGCAGGTTTCTCTGTGAATGTCTTTTCCCAGTTTCCATCCGCCAGAACATCCATATACTCATCACCAATGTAAACGTCGATAGCATTGTCGCGCTCAGCTCTTGAAATACTTTCCTTAAATGGAAGATTCAATACTTTCGGGCTTTGGCGAAGGAACCAGTTATCTGCTTTCTGTCCTGCAAGACGTGTACAGTGAACTCTTGACTGCTGTCCTGCACCAACTCCGATTGCCTGTCCATCTTTTACATAGCATACGGAATTGGACTGGGTGTATTTCAGAATGATCAGGGAAACTTTCATATCACGCTTTGCTTCCTCAGATAATTCTTTATTTTCAGTTACGATGTTAGAAATCAGCTCATCATCAATTGCAAGCTCCTGTCTTCCCTGCTCAAAAGTAACGCCGAACACCTGCTTATGCTCTAATGGAGCCGGTACATATTCCGGATCGATCTGAATTACATTGTAGTTGCCTTTTTTCTTCTGTTTCAGAATCTCAAGTGCCTCCTCTGTATAACCAGGAGCGATCACACCGTCGGAAACTTCTCTCTTGATCAGAAGTGCTGTGTCTTTGTCACATACATCAGAAAGGGAAATAAAATCACCGAAGGAAGACATTCTGTCTGCGCCTCTTGCACGGGCATATGCACAGGCAAGTGGCGAAAAATTCTGCCAGTCCATATCCTCTACCCAGTAAATTTTTGCAAGCGTCTCTGTGAGCGGAAGACCAATGGAAGCACCTGCCGGGGAAACATGTTTAAATGAAGTAGCTGCAGGAAGTCCGGTTGCCTTTTTCAGATCACGCACCAGCTGCCAGCCGTTAAAGGCATCCAGAAAATTAATATATCCAGGTTTTCCGGAAAGTACTTTAATTGGCAGTTCACTTCCATCTTCCATGTATATTTTAGATGGTTTCTGATTTGGGTTACAGCCGTATTTTAATTCTAACTCTTTCATGGTTATCTCCTCCATTTTATCTTTTAAGGTAACGATTCAGTAGGTACTATTCCGTGAGGCATTCCGTTTTGTGAATATAATTTACCCAAAACGGAAAGCTTTATTTTCAGTGATTCTTGTTGATAATTTTTGATTCATATTTACCAGTCTCGATATCAATGTATCTCACAAAAAGTGAAACCTTATTGTCTTCATTCAGGCTCTCCCACAACATATCTGCAAACTCATCCATGTTATCCGGAATCTGAACAAGCTTCGGCTCGCCCTCAAAGCTTGGCAGCGGGTTTCCATCACATTTATAAGTATGGATAAAATGTCCCTCACCAGCCTTTGCATTCTGATATGCAAAAGTGTAACGGTTGCAGGAAGAAGGATCTCCATTATTGCTCTTTAAAATGGACATTGCATAACTGTAAGAGCCGTTCTCCACATGCATAATTCCGGAAATACGTGGTGTATAGTTTGGTGCATCTGGCTCAAACTCTCTGGAACGTAAAGACTGCTCGAAAGTGAGCTGATGATCCATTCCTTCGTAAATAGTGTCTGTCTGGTCACCGTTTGTCACGATTGTTTTATTTCCAAGTACGCGGACAGGTGCATAAATGATCAGGCTTGGATCTACCAGTTTGGAAGGGTCAAATGCCTGTGTGCGGATTCCCTCGCCATCCTCCACAAATACACGGTTTCGGCTGTTTTCACTTCTTCCCATAATAAAGTAAGCAGTAACTGCCTTCGTTCCATCAGCGCTGCGGCCAATGATGATTCCTCGTCCCGGGTAAGAATTTTCCTTCAGTTCTTTGTCCAATGCTATCATTTCCATGCAGATGTTCTCCTTTCGAAATTTACATGAGTATATTACCGCAGCCACCAGATTTTCATCAATAGTATAAATGTTGACTGCGTGTATAAAAAAACGCCTGGGAAGCCTCTCTTCCAGGCTGCCCAGGCGGTCGACACAATGATATTACTGCACTCCCTGTGGGTATTCCCACGATCCGCCAGTCATGCAGTTCTTTTTTATACTACAATATTTTTTTCGTTATTTCAAGATGGGAAATCTTTTTCTTTTATGTACAATTTTTTTGTAGCCACTGTTCACACCCTTCGCAACAGTGCACTTCGGAATGCCTGCATGAGCGAATTTATGGATATAATCCGTACTCTCTTCTCAGGAAATCCCCATCAGGCCCTGATCTATTGTGATCTGTGCACTGATATCCGCCTTCATCCGCTCCCAGGCATCCGGATGATCCACATAATACTTGGGGCATTCCTTGCCTGTCACATCATAATGCCGGATCACCTGCTCTGAAGTCAGCCCAAATCGGGCGCACAGCCATGCAGCCAGCTTTACTACAGAATCATAAGTTTCCTGTTCAAAAACGCCGGTATCATCTTTATGACAGCACTCAATGGAAATACTGTCCACATTCCTTGAGTTAGTCGCATAAGACATCTCCGAGGTAGGAATACACTGGATCACTTCACCCTCCAGACCTATCACAAAATGGCTGCTTACTTTCGCCTCATGGGAAATGGAAAGATTCTCAAAATAATCCCTGTTATTCTGGGCTGTAGCACCAGGATTGGCTGTATAATGAATTGCTATGTAATCTGCTCTATTCAGGGGCAGCTGAGGCCTGGAATACTCATTTGGTGTCAATAATTGTACATCTATGTAGGGAGCACCCTGGGACATCCATTCTTCCGGTCCATAATTCGTATGATCATTCGTTTCCTGGAATGTCTCTGCACTTTCCTCCTGCTTCTGTCCATTCCTTACCATCAGAAGAACCATTCCTGTCACAACCAGAAGTAAAAGAAGCACCAGTAATGCCAGACGCTGATTTCTCTGACGGATCCTGCCACCCTTATCTGTTTTTTCTCTTTTGTTAAAAGAAGGCCGCCTTGAAAAAGACGGCCTTGCAGATTTTCTTTTCATTATTTGTCATCCACACTGTAGTTCGGTGCTTCTTTTGTAATGTGAATGTCATGTGGGTGAGACTCTTTCAGGGAAGCAGCAGAAATCTTCACGAATTTACCATTCTGTTTCAGTGCTTCAATATTCTCAGCTCCACAGTATCCCATACCGGAGCGAAGTCCTCCGATCAGCTGGAATACAGTGTCCTCAAGGTGTCCCTTGTATGCAACACGTCCTTCCACACCTTCTGGAACAAGCTTCTTGGCATTCTCCTGGAAGTAACGGTCCTTGCTGCCATTCTCCATAGCTGCAATGGATCCCATTCCACGGTATACTTTATATTTTCTTCCCTGATATAACTCGAAAGTTCCCGGGCTCTCATCGCATCCGGCGAACATGCTTCCCATCATACAAACGTTTGCACCAGCTGCGATTGCCTTGGTAACATCGCCAGAATATTTGATACCACCGTCTGCAATAATCGGAATACCATATCTCTTGGCAACCTCATAGCAATCCATGACTGCTGTAATCTGCGGTACACCAATACCTGCAACTACACGGGTGGTACAGATAGAACCAGGTCCGATTCCGACCTTAACTGCATCTACACCAGCATCGATCAGAGCCTTGGTAGCGGCTCCTGTGGCAACGTTTCCTGCGATAACCTGCAGCTCTGGATATGCAGCCTTGATCTCTCGTACAGCACGGAGGATATTCTCAGAATGACCATGAGCAGAATCAACAACGATGACATCAACATTTGCCTTCACAAGTGCGTCTACACGGGCAAGCACGTTGGCGGTAATACCAACAGCAGCTCCACAGAGAAGACGTCCCTGTTCATCTTTGGCAGCCAGAGGATATTTGATCTGTTTCTCAATATCCTTGATGGTGATAAGTCCTTTTAAGTTAAAATCATCATCTACAATGGGTAATTTCTCTTTACGGGATTTCGCAAGAATCTCTTTCGCTTCTTCCAGTGTAATACCTTCTTTAGCTGTGATCAGTCCTTCAGATGTCATGGACTCTTTGATTTTCTTGCTGAAATCTGTCTCAAACTTCAGATCACGGTTGGTAATAATACCGACCAGCTTCTTGCCTTCTGTGATCGGGACACCGGAAATACGGAATTTCGCCATTAAGTCATTGGCATCCTTCAATGTATGTTCCGGAGATAAGAAAAATGGATCTGTGATAACACCATTCTCAGAACGCTTAACCTTGTCCACCTCTTCTGCCTGCGCCTCGATAGACATGTTCTTGTGAATGATACCGATACCTCCCTGACGTGCCATGGCAATCGCCATATTGTACTCAGTAACGGTGTCCATTCCTGCACTCATCATGGGAATGTTCAGTTTAATCTTCTTTGTAAGATAAGTTGAAACGTCAACTTGATTCGGGATTACTTTGGAGTACGCCGGAACTAAAAGGACGTCGTCGAAAGTAATGCCTTCACCAATGATAGTACCCATTGCTTTTCCTCCCTTGTCTTATTGTGTCTTTGGTTTGTAGATTAGTGTAGCAAAAAACTAAAAGTGTGTCAATCTAGTAAATTAATCTAAAAATACTTTGCTCGGAGCAGTATTTCTCATGGTTTTTGCCAATATTTCATCTGGCTCGATAATTACTTTGCAGGTATCTGCGCCATCGCGGCAGACAATTGCAAAACGCTTATGTTCCGGATTTCCGGAGGAAAAATCCTGTACTTTCAGCTTCTGGTTGCTGTTGTAATAGTCCATTCTATGTGAGTTAAGAGGTGCCATAATATCACATTCTGTGATGTTCAGGCTTTTTACTCTTTTTCTCTTGGACTTTGCCATGATCTTGTCAATGTCAAGTTCTCCGTTTACAAACAGGTACTCAAATTCCAGATCAGTGCCTGGAAAGATAAAAAGATAGGCACAGACTCCCAGCACAATTGCCGCGATCAGAAGCGGGGGCATAATAAACAGTCCTGCGAGTACCAGAAGCACGATCAGTGCAATGATACCGCCTTTTACCAGCCTGTCCTTTGCGGTCCTCTCTTTTTTTACAAGCAGCTCGGAATATAAATCGCTCATATTACAATTCTCCTTTGTTTTTTTTGCCAGCCAGCATGTTGTTTTAAGTATAACACACAAAAGTTTTCCTGTGAACATTGTTCCTGATAAAACGCAGAATATTGTCAGTACACAGTTACTGTTCACTCCGTTCACAGTAACGCGCTTCGCGATGCACAGAAATCATGCATTCGCATGATTTCGCGCCGCAATTCTCGGGTTTTCTGTGAACTTTGTTCACAAAAAACGCCTCGCGGAACGTTACCAGTGAACAGTAACAGTACACAGTTACTGTAAAAAATGACTTTTATTGAATGCAAAAGGGTCAGCGTCTTTGACACCGACCCTTATGAGTTCTGAATTATACTTTCAAAAATCCATTCATGGATTTTCCGTTCTGTTTTCCGTTGCTGGAAATTACATCATTCCCATACCCTGACCGCCAGCTGGCATTGCCGGAGTATCTTCTTTGATATTTGCAACAACAGACTCAGTTGTAAGCAGAGTAGAAGCAACACTTGTTGCGTTCTGAAGAGCACTTCTTGTAACCTTTGCAGGATCAAGGATTCCTTCGTCTACCATGTTTACATATTTCTCGTTCAGAGCATCAAAACCAACACCTGGCTCAGACTCTCTTACTTTGTTGATGATAACTGCACCTTCAAGGCCTGCATTAGCTGCAATACGGAACAGCGGAGCTTCCAGTGCTTTCAGGATGATGTTTGCACCAGTCTTCTCATCTCCCTCAAGATCTGCTGCAAGTTTTGCGACCTCTTTGGAAGCGTGGATATATGCAGAACCACCTCCTGCAATGATTCCTTCTTCAACAGCTGCTCTGGTAGCTGCAAGAGCATCTTCCATACGAAGTTTTGCTTCTTTCATCTCAGTCTCAGTAGCTGCACCAACACGAACCACTGCTACGCCGCCAGCAAGCTTTGCAAGTCTTTCCTGAAGCTTCTCTCTGTCGAAATCAGATTTTGTCTCCTCAATCTGAGCACGGATCTGGGCAACACGATTGGCAATTGCTTCTTTATCTCCCATACCATCAACAATAACAGTATTCTCTTTTGCAACTTTAACAGATTTTGCACGTCCTAACTGAGCCATTGTAGCATCTTTCAGTTCAAGACCTACCTCGTCAGAAATTACAGTACCACCTGTCAGGATTGCGATATCCTGAAGCATTTCTTTTCTTCTGTCACCATAGCCAGGAGCTTTTACAGCTACTACCTGGAAGGTTCCTCTTAATTTGTTTACGATCAGAGTGGTAAGAGCCTCACCCTCAACATCCTCAGCGATGATAAGAAGTTTTGCTCCAGCCTGTACGATCTGCTCCAGCAGCGGAAGAACTTCCTGAATGTTGGAGATTTTCTTGTCTGTGATCAGAATATATGGATCCTCAAGGTTTGCTTCCATCTTCTCCATATCAGTGGACATGTATGCGGAAATATATCCACGGTCAAACTGCATACCTTCTACAAGGTCAAGCTCTGTGTGCATGGTCTTGGACTCTTCTACAGTAATAACACCGTCGTTGGAAACTTTCTCCATTGCATTTGCAACAAGCTCTCCGACTTCTTTATCTCCGGCGGAAATAGATGCAACGTTTGCGATCTGTTTCTTTCCGCTTACTTTCTGGCTCATGTTCTTGATTGCTTCTACAGCAGTATCTGTAGCTTTCTTCATACCGCGTCTCATAACGATCGGGTTAGCACCTGCTGCCAGGTTCTTCATTCCTTCGTGAACCATTGCCTGAGCAAGTACAGTAGCAGTTGTAGTACCGTCACCAGCTACATCGTTTGTTTTGGATGCAACTTCCTTGATCAGCTGAGCGCCCATGTTCTCGAAAGCATCCTCAAGCTCAATCTCTTTTGCGATTGTAACACCATCGTTTGTGATAAGCGGAGCACCGAACTGTTTATCAAGTACTACGTTTCTTCCTTTCGGTCCAAGTGTTACTCTTACGGTATCAGCAAGTTTATTTACACCAGCCTCTAATGCTGTTCTGGCTTCTGCGCCATATTTAATCTCTTTTGCCATAATGAATCATCCTCCTGATTTCAAGTTATTTATAAGGTTATGTCTTATTTCACAATTGCAAGAATATCGCTCTGTTTTACAATGATATACTCTTCACCGTCAAGCTTAACCTCTGTTCCTGAATATTTGGAATAGATAACCTTGTCGCCTACAGTAACTTCCATTTTCACTTCTTTGCCGTCAACAACTCCGCCAGGTCCTACTGCGATTACCTCTGCCTGCTGTGGTTTCTCCTGTGCCTGTCCTGGAAGAACGATACCGGATTTTGTTGTCTCTTCTGCTTCTAACTGTTTTAATACAACTCTGTCGCCTAATGGAACTAATTTCATGATCTATGTCCTCCTTTAGAATTGCTTTTCTTTTCCTTGCTAGCACTCATTATTGCCGAGTGCTAATCACTGTCCATTATATTATTGAATTATCGTTATTTGTGCAACTCTTTTCATAGTTGCATTTTTAAGTATATTCTTTTTTATTCTCTTTTATGCTCTTTTTTTCTCTTGTTTTCTCACTTTAAAAATTTTCTGAATTTTTTTCTATTTCGAAGCTTCTGAAGACTGCCTGGTAAAGTTTTTTTGTGAAATCATGAATTCCAACGAAGTTTCCTGTTATACACAAAAAAGAACTGCCCTCCAGAGCGTGTTTGAAAAAGCGTTCCTGCAATCTGCAACTTCACAATTTGCAGAAAGCCTTTTTCAAACACGTTCGAAGGAAAACAGTTCTTCTGTACACTTGTTTATTATTTATTGAATTCATTCAGGCCTTTTTATTTCTCTGGGCCTTAATCTCTTCCAATTCATCAAAGATCACTTCATTGAGAACCTTGATATAGGTTCCCTTCATACCGGATGACCTGGACTCAATAACGCCTGCGCTCTCGAACTTGCGGAGTGCATTTACGATTACTGATCTGGTAATACCTACTCTGTCTGCAATCTTGCTGGCAACAAGAATTCCCTCATCTCCGTCAAGCTCATCAAAAATGTGGATGATAGCTTCCAGTTCAGAGAAAGAAAGTGTGTTAAAAGCAGATTTTACAACCTGTTTCTTTCGGTCTTCCTCAGCATTCTCTTCATGTACAGCCCGCATCATCTCAAGACCTACAACTGTAGTGCCGTATTCACTGACAATAATATCCTCAATATCATATGGACGATCCTTGCGGTACATAAACACCGTTCCAAGACGTTCTCCTGCAATATCAATAGGATTGATGATTCCCTGATAGCTGCTGGAAACATGCTCAAAGCCAAGTGTCTGAAGATTCACGTTCTCTTTGGTAGATAATACCCCTAAAAAACGCTCATTCAGCAGAGGGTCAACATGACCGCCCACCTCATCAGCTATCAGCTCCTGGATTTCCTCAACTCCCGGGCAAAAGCTTACACCAAGCACCTTGCCTTTCTTGCTGAGAACCAGGATATTAGAACTTAAAGTATCCATCAGAACCTGGCAGATATCATTAAAAACCACCTTACTGGAACTGCTGTTATGGAGAAGTTTATTGATTTTTCTTGTTTTATCAAGTAACTGAACGCTCATTTTGTCCTCCCTTCGCTTTTGTTACATGAGAGCCTGTTTGAAAACCCACTCCCGCAATCTGTACGCTCCACTTTGCAGGAGATTTTGCAGAAAGCATTTTTCAGGCATGCTCTGACTTTACCTGTTATTCTAATACTACACGTTTTTCAAACTATTTACAAGCTATTTTTTACTATTTTTCAATTTTGTTTAGCTTTTCTGAAAATATCACGTTTTTGAAACTATTCATCAAACAATGGAAGTAATAGAGCTTTTATTTAAAAAATCCCCTGCAAAACATAATACAGCTGCCTTGCAGGAGATTTTCCCCGGAAATTCCTTAATTTGTTACTGCTCGCACCCTTCACAGCAACCTTAATTTTCTTTTTCATCCTTCGGCCTGGCTTCTACATAGCCACAGGTCTCCTGGCTGCACACCAGTTTATTTCCTTTTTCCACCATGTAGCTTCCGCACACCGGACATTTCTTATCCGAGGGCTTCTGCCATGACATAAAGTCACATTCCGGATTATCTTCACAACCGTAATACTTACGGCCTTTCTTCGTCTTCTTAAGCACCACTTCCTTACCACACTTCGGGCAGGCTACACCAATCTTTTCATAGTAAGGCTTGGTATTGCGGCATTCCGGAAATCCCGGGCATGCAAGGAAACGTCCGTGAGGACCATATTTAATCACCATATGACGACCACAGTTATCACAGATCACATCGGTCTCTTCATCATGGATGTCTACTTTCTCCAGCTCTTCCTGAGCCGCATCCACATCATGTTTCAGATCCGGATAGAAGTTCCGGACTACTGTCTTCCACTGTACCGTACCATTCTCCACACAGTCCAGAAGTCCCTCCATGGTAGCCGTGAAATTCACGTCCACAATGCTTGGGAACGCCTGCTTCATAATACTGTTTACCACCTCGCCCAGCTCTGTCACATAAAGGTTACGCTGCTCCTTGGAAACATAGCGGCGGCTGATAATGGTGGTGATGGTCGGCGCATAAGTACTCGGACGGCCGATTCCAAGCTCCTCCATGGTCTTTACCAGGGAAGCCTCTGTATAATGTGCCGGCGGCTGGGTAAAATGCTGTTCCGGCTTTAACTCTTTCAGTTTCAGCTTCATGCCTTTACTCAGGCTTTGGCTTAACACATTTCCCTTCTTCATATCCTCTTCCTGCATATATACCGAAAGGAAGCCTTCAAATGCTACCTTGGAAGCGGACACAGTGAACGTATAGTCTCCACCAGCCACTTTTACAGAGGTAGTCTCATACTTCGCAGGAGCCATACGGCTGGCCGCAAAACGCTTCCAGATCAGCTGATACAAACGGAACTGATCTCGTGTAAGGGATTCTTTTATCTGTACAGGTGTACGGCTGATATCAGTTGGGCGGATAGCCTCATGAGCATCCTGGATCTTCTGTCCCTTCTTCACTGTCTTGGCTGTTTCTGACACATATTCTTCTCCATACTGGCTGCTGATGTAGCTTCTTGCTGCCGCATCTGCCTCGTCAGAAATACGTACAGAATCAGTACGAAGGTATGTGATCACACCTACAGTACCGTTGCCCTTGATATCAACACCCTCATAAAGCTGCTGTGCCAGACGCATAGTCTTCTGGGTGGAAAAATTCAGTGTTTTGGATGCCTCCTGCTGCAGGGTACTGGTAGTAAAAGGAAGCGGAGCATTCTTGATTCTCTCGCCTTTTTTCACCTCAGAGATCTCAAATTCTTCGTTCTCAAGAACCTTAAGAATCTCATCCATCTCAGCTTTATTGTGGATATCCATCTTCTTGTCTGTTCCGTAGAATTTAGCCTCCAGAGGCTTTTTCTCGCCATCCACAAGGAATTCACCATTCAGGCTCCAGTATTCTTCCGGGATAAAAGAATTAATCTCCTCCTCCCTGTCACAGATGATGCGAAGTGCAACAGACTGCACACGGCCGGCACTTAAGCCTCTCTTTACTTTCGCCCAGAGAAGCGGACTGATGGTATAACCCACCATACGGTCCAGCATTCTTCTCGCCTGCTGTGCATCTACAAGATTCATATTCAGACCGCGTGCATGCTTCAAGGAATCCTTTACAGCAGTCTTTGTGATCTCATTGAAAGTGATTCGGTGCATTTTATCCGGATCTTCTTTCAGAGCCTGCATCAAGTGCCAGGAAATTGCTTCTCCTTCACGGTCAGGGTCAGTGGCAAGATAAATCTTATCAGCTTTTTTGGCTGCCTTGCGAAGTTTGGCAAGCAATTCCCCCTTACCACGGATGGTTATATATTTCGGCTCGAAATCATTCTCCACATCTATTCCAAACTGACTCTTGGGAAAATCACGGACATGTCCGTTAGATGCCTCTACCTCATAATTTGCCCCAAGAAATTTCTTTATTGTCTTTACTTTTGCAGGTGACTCAACTATCACCAGATATTTAGCCATACTACCTCTCCTACTTTGTATTCAGTCTACATACACTACAAATTATCCCCCTGATATTCTGTAGTATTGTCTGCCTGTCTCTCCCACAAGCCCCATTAGCTGAAGTTCTGTCAGAAGAGCACAGACTTTTGATGCTGAAAAACCGGTTTTTCGTATTAAATTATCCAGATTTTCAGGTCGTAAATCGAGACCACTATACACCAAATCCAAATCCGGCGCAAGCCCCAACTTCTTTTTTTCCACATTTTGAGGTCTGTTTTTTGCCTCGATTCCCCATTCCATAAGCATGATTTCCGGGCTGTAAGCGATTCCTGCACCATCGAAAATCAGCTTGTTGCAGCCTCTGCTCAGTTCCTCTGTCACAGCTCCCGGAAGGGCATAAACACTGTGTCCATGTTCCAGGGCAAAGTTTGCAGTGATCAGGGAACCGCTCTGTTCCTTGGCTTCTACCACAAGAACAGCATCGGAAAGTCCGCTGATGATCCGGTTTCTTGCCGGAAAAGCCCAGTTCACAGGCGGAGAGCCCGGGGGAAGCTCGCTGATGATCCCGCCGCCTTTTTCCAGGATCCGCTGATAAAGCCATCTGTTGGAATTGGGATAACACACGTCCACTCCGCTTCCCAGCACTGCAAAAGTAGGAGTGTCCGTATCCAGTGCACCTTTATGCCCCTCTGCATCAATTCCTCTTGCCATTCCACTGATGATCTGCACACCGTAGCTTGCCATGGTTCTTGCATATTTAAATGCCTGACATCTGCCATAAGGACTGCACATGCGAGCACCTACCACTGCTGCAGCAGGCTTCTTCGGATCTGGCAGGTTTCCGATGTAGTACAGTTTTTTTGGCATTCCGGAAAGTTTTCTCAAACGATCTGGAAAATTGGAATCCTCTATAGTTAAACATTTGATTTTCTGCATTGCTTCCATACTAAAATACCTCCCTGCGTGCGGTTTTATGAATAAATTCATTCAGCTTCTGTACTTCTTATCAAATGCTTTGTAAGTAAGGGCTTCTGCAACATGTCTTGTGTGTATCAGTTCCTCCCCTTCCATATCCGCAATGGTGCGTGAAACCTTCAGAATCCGGTGATAGGATCTTGCACTGAGTTCCATAAGCTCAAAAGCATTTTTTGCCACCTGAAAGGCATTCTCTGTCAGCACACAGTATTTCCGTATCTGCTTCCCGGACAGTTCTCCGTTGAAACAGATTTTCTCATTCTGGTAGCGTTTCTGCTGTATTCTTCTGGCTTTTTCCACTCTTTTCCGGATAAGGGCAGAACTTTCTCCTGACTTTTCTCCTGAGATCTGGGAAAAATTAACAGGCGGCACATCTGCACATAGATCGATCCGCTCCAGAAGGGGCTGGCTCAGCTTATGAAGATAATGACTCACCTCGCCAGGTGTGCACCTGCATTTATTCATATCCGGATAATAGCCGCAGGGACAAGGGTTCATGGCTGCTACCAGAATAAATCCCGCCGGAAACACGTACGTTCCACTTGCCCTTGACAGCTGGATCTGCTTGTCCTCCAGGGGCTGTCGCAGCACTTCCAGGCTGCCTCTTGCAAATTCCGGCATTTCATCCAGAAACAGAACGCCTCTGTGAGCCAGGGTCACTTCACCGGGACCCGGGATCCTTCCGCCTCCAGCCAGAGCTGCAGACGAACTGGTATGATGCGGACTTCGAAAGGGTCTTGCCTTAATTAATGGTCTCTTTGGACTTAAAAGTCCAGCAATGCTGTAGATTTTTGTAAGCTCCAGGCTTTCCTCAAAAGTAAGAGAGGGCATGATCGTAGGTATTCTTTTGGCAAGCATGGTCTTCCCAGTGCCCGGAGGGCCGATAAACAGGATGTTGTGAAACCCGCTGACTGCAATCTCAGCAGCTCTTCTGGCACTCTCCTGACCACAGATTTCCCCGAAATCCACCAGATTCTCTTCTGCCTGATTCTCTTCTGAATTTTCCTCTGAAAACTGATTTTCTTTTCCAAATGCATCCGGATCTGAGACAAGCTTCAAAACTTCTTTTATATTTTGGACTCCGACCACTTTCATATCCTTCACCAGAGCTCCTTCTGCCAGATTTTCAAACGGAATGATACAATACCGGCATCCCAGTTCCCTTGCCCGGATCACTCTTGGCAGCACTCCGGATACACTCCTTACCTCCCCATTCAGACTGAGTTCGCCAACCACCATTACATTCCGAAGAAGCTGTGGTTCTATAAATCCCGATGCTGCCAGCACTGCTGCTGCCACGGGCAGGTCAAAACCGGCCCCTTCTTTTCGCAGATCAGCAGGTGCCAGATTCACCGTCACCTTCTTAGGCGGCAGACTGATCCCATTATTTTTTAACGCTGTGCGCACTCTGTCCTGTGCTTCTTTCACCTGGGTGCTGGGAAATCCAACCATAGTAAAACAAGGCAGACCGCTGCTTACATCAGCTTCCACCTGAACCGGGCAGACTTCCATTCCTGAAATCGCCGCTGATAAAACACTTGCAAACAATCTTATCCCTTTCTGCAGATACAGTTCTTCCCCATATGCGAACCTGCTCTGCCATTTCAATGTGTCTCTGGAATAAAAAAGAATAAAAGTAAAAAAGATATGATTAAAAGATATACAAAATTCATTATAGCCCATTTTGCTCTGAATTGCAATAGTGCATTTCGTTCTGATTTATACTTTCTGAAAGGATTCGGGGCCAGACGTTTTTCGTTGTTCGTTACATTTGGTCCCTGCAGACTCTACAGAAGAAAAAGAGGTGAACCTATGAAATTTCAGAGAATTCAAGACCTTCGGACAGACGCTGATCTGTCCCAGAAGCAGATCAGTGATATCCTTCACATCAGCCAGCGTTCCTACTCCCACTACGAAACTGGCTCCAGGAACATTCCAATCGAAATGCTGATCCGCCTTGCAAATTATTATGAAACCAGCATTGACTATCTGGTTGGCCGTACTGATAATAAAAAAATGCCGTAATTGCAAAGGTACTGAACAGGTACAAAATGAGGGGGATGCGATTTCCCCCTCATTTTGTATACCATAAATAAAGTTATTACCATTCACTCGTAACATTCCGTAAAGTATTTTTCATATATCCGTTACTTTCCTTCACTTCGAAGCTTTCCTTCCGTATCTGCAATTTTCTGAATATTTGCGACTTCATATTCATTAAACACAGAAGTATCTGCATCAAAGGTCTCCGGCTCCACAGTTCCCTTATACCAGGATTTACTGTTAAAATAATCCGCAATTCTCTGTGTCACAAATTTCCTGCCATGTCGGGCATAAATCTCATTTTTCGCCAGTTCCAGCTGGTCAGATGAATAGCCTGACAAATCCTCATCTGTAAGGTATCGGCTGTTGCTGTCCGGGAATATATAATCCCTAGAAGAGAGATCCGTTTTATCTGTATTATCAGCCGGAGTCACGGAAGGTGCCTGTGTCACAGAAGCGGCTTTCTCCCTTGTAAGGACCCCATCTACCTTTGGTGTCACCCCGGCACCCTCTGCAGCGGAAGCTGTATTAAGGCGCAGATAAAGTTTGCCCTGATCAAAGGTCATATTTCCACGCACCTGGTTTCCCCAGGAATCTGTAAAGGAAAGCTTTGCTGCATTTCCAGCCACTTTTGCAGTGTCCGAAGCTTCCGAAACCTCAGTGCCGGCATTGTCACCAGCCTGAGAAAAAGTAAAAGTAACAGACTTCAGGGTAAGGTCGTCTATAGACAGTGTCACCAGTCCATCCTTGCTGTACCAGGTTCCCATATAATCACTAGCCATGAACGCCGGTGCCCTGGTAATCACTGGAGTCGGTGTCACTGTGGGCACCCTTTCCAGAGCCTCAATGGCAGCCTTCTTCTGCTGCTCCTTCTGAATCTTTTTCTTATGTTCGGCAAACAGAAGCCCCGCTGCTCCAATCATGATAAATATGGCAATCAGGGCAAACAGCGTTGCTTTTAGTACATCTTTGTTGTGCTTTTTCACAGGCAGTCACCTCCTGTTTATTCCTGTCCGTTCCAGCAATAAGTGCAAAGCTTGCACGGTTCAATATCAATTGACTTCTTCAGATCATCCAGACGATGATATTTCAGGGATGTAAAATTCAGTTCCTTGCGGATTTCTTCCAGCATTTCTTTGTAGTTTGTAGAATCCGGATTTGCATAATCCTGCAAAATCCTGTCTGATACATTGTCCCCTTCACGTTTCGCAATGATCCTTCTTGTGATCAGATCCATCTCTGACTTAGAGCGTGAGAAATTCAGGTACTTACATCCATATAAAAGCGGCGGGCAGGCAGGTCTGATATGAACCTCCTTAGCACCATTGTTATAGAGGAATTCTGTTGTCTCACGAAGCTGGGTACCTCTTACGATAGAGTCGTCAATCATAAGGAGGCTTTTATCTTTGATCAGTTTATGTACTGGGATCAGTTTCATTCTGGCGATAAGATTTCGCTGGCTCTGCTGAGTCGGCATAAAAGATCTTGGCCATGTGGGCGTATATTTAATAAACGGACGGGCAAACGGCACACCAGAGCGGTTAGCATAGCCGATGGCATGTGCAATACCGGAATCCGGTACTCCTGCAACCAGATCCGGATTCACTTCTCCGGCATCTCTTCCTGCCAGAATATCGCCGCATTTGTAACGCATTTCCTCTACATTTACCCCCTCATAAGTGGAGGTTGGATATCCATAATATACCCAGAGGAAAGAACAGATTCGCATCTTGTCTCCTGGCTTCTGCAGAACCTGTGCGCCCTCCGGGGTGATAAAATCAATCTCTCCAGGTCCCAGCTCTTTCAAGTCTTCATAGCCAAGATTAATGTAGGCATGACTTTCAAAAGAAGCACAACATGCATCTTCCTTCTTGCCGATTACAAGAGGAGTTCTTCCATAACGGTCGCGTGCTGCGTAAATGCCCTCCCCTGTCATAAGAAGAAGGGTCATAGAGCCCTCGATCATTTCCTGGGCATAGCGGATTCCCTCAACAATACTGTCTTTCTGATTGATCAGCGCTGCCGTTACCTCTGTAGGATTCACACTGCCACCGCTCATCTCCAGAAAATGGGTATGCCCGTCTTTGAAGCATTTCTCTACCAAAGCTTCTATATTATTGATCTTACCTACTGTTGTAATTGCAAAATTTCCCAGATGGGAGCGCACCAGAAGAGGCTGCGGTTCATTGTCAGAAATACAGCCTATTCCAAGATTGCCTTCCATCTCTGCCACATCTTTGTCAAATTTGGTACGGAACGGTGAGTTCTCAATATTATGGATCACGCGGTTAAATCCACTGCTCCTGCTATAAACGGTCATTCCGCCCCTTCTTGTACCCAGATGGGAGTGATAATCAATTCCAAAAAAAAGATCCATTACACAATCAGACTTTGACGCAACACCAAAAATTCCACCCATTTTTCCTTAGTCTCCTTATTTTTTCTCCTTTATAACGCCTTTTCTGTAGGCATCCAAAAGCTGTTTCAGCTCCTGAATTCGTTCTTTCAGTGCCTTACCATTATCCGTATCTCCCACAAGTGCACGCCTTGGATTATAGCGGACAGCCACACGGTTGGACACAATGTCCCTCTCTGTTTCCACTGCATCTTCCGCCGAAGTAAAAGGCTCATGGGCAGTCAGGCTCAGACCATAGGAACTGTAAACAAGAGTATATCCGGCAATACCGGTCACATTCCGGTATGCCTCACAAAAACCACCGTCAATTACGATCACCTTGCCATCACATTTCACCGGATTCTCTCCCTCCAGCTGATGAACAGGCACGTGACCATTGATAATATGCCCCTCATCCGGATCCAGCCCGAATTCTTCCAGCATACGATTTACTACCTCTTCTTTTTCCCAGAGGTGATAGTAGGCATTCTTTTTCTCTTTGTGTGTCTCTTTATCTGCGATAAAATAACGCTCGAAGGTAGTCATTTTATCTTTTCCATAAAGGGGAGAATTAGGCCCGGCCCAGATATACCACAGAATATCCTGGCTTGCTTTCTTCTCCTTCTCATCTACGGTAAAAAAAGCTTTTCTTACGTAGGCTTCCAGTTTATCATAAAGTGCCTTGCCTTTACAAGTCTCACCGTAAATCTCAACTTCTTTCAGAGTTCCATCCTCGTTCAGCGGAATACTTCCATGGAAAAGAAGGTTCCCGTTATAGGTCTTATAAAGGCCGCCTTTATCCAGAAGCAGCTGCATGTGGTTCTGAAGCTTCTCGCAGTTTCGAAATGCTGAGCTCAGGCGCTCCACTACTTCTTTTTCCCCATCTGTCAGCTCATAAGGATGTCCCCAGTCAATGGTTGGAAAATGGGTGTCCAGAAGATTATGCACACTTCCATCCGGCAGCTGCACAGTGCCCTTCTCCGGATCAATCCCCTCCATAACGCATCGATTCTCCATATGAAAATCCGGATGTTCTTTCGCCAGTACCCCTTCCAGCTTAAACTGGATAATGGAAATGGCTTTGTGCATTTTCCTGCTCAGCTCTTTCTCAAGAGCATTGTAATTGGAAGGATTGCCATGTACTTCAAATACCTGGCAGGGATCATCCCCGTAAATCTCCATGGCAAAAGCAGCAAGAGGCATCATATTGATTCCATAACCATCCTCCAGAATATCCAGATTGCCGTAACGGATACTGTTACGGATCACTGTGGCCATACAGGCAGCCTGTCCTACAGCGGCGCCCATCCATACCACATCATGGTTTCCCCACTGAATATCCAGAGAATGATAATCCATCAGTCTGTCCATAATAAAATGAGGACCGGGACCTCTGTCATATATATCTCCAAGCACATGAAGGTGGTCTACAACCAGTCTCTGGATCAGTTCAGCAAGAGCGATAATGAAGTTCTCTGCCCTGCCGATATCTATAATGGTATCCACAATGGAATCGTAATAAGCCTCTTTATCCAGAACTTCTGCTTTCTCCGTGATCAGCTCTTCGATCACATATGCATAATCCGAAGGCAATGCCTTACGAACCTTGGATCTGGTATATTTGGAGGCAGTTGTCTTGCACACTTCAATAAGACGGTACAGGGTGATCTTGTACCAGTTCTGCATATCAGACTCTTTTTTCTTCACATAGGCAATTTTTTCCTTCGGGTAATACACGAGAGTTGCCAGGGAACGCTTGTCACTGTTGCTTAAGGTATGTCCAAATACATCATCTATCTTCTTTCGCACAGCTCCCGAACCGTTTCGAAGCACATGGGAAAAAGCTTCGTACTCTCCGTGGATATCGGAAAGAAAATGCTCGGTGCCTTTTGGAAGATTGAGAATGGACTGAAGGTTGATGATCTCTGTAGAAGCCTTCCCGATAGTGGGGTAGAGCTCCGCCAGACGTTGTAGGTAGCGCAGTTCTTCTGTTTTCATGGAACCTCCTAAATTCATATTACTCTTATTTAACCAGCGTTAGAAATCAAACAATGAAATCTGATTGGACTGTGGAATATCTCCAAATAATCCAAGTTTATCCATCAAATCAATTACGGTCTTGCTGACCTTGGTCCTGTCACGGAAATCATCCTTGGAAAGAAATCTTCCCTGTACAGCAGCATCCACTACAGCATCTGCCGCCTTATCTCCAAGACCTTCTATAGAATCAATGGACGGCATCAGTTTTCCTTCTATGATCTGGAAACGATGTGCCTTCGCCCGGTAAATATCAATGGGCATAAAATCATAACCTCTTGCATACATTTCCTGGACAATACGCATATCTTTCAGGGTATCCTGCTCTTTTTTGGATGCAGCGTCCCCTTTCTTGCGTATCTCTGCCATATAAAACTCCAGCTTTTCTTTTCCCATACACATCAGTTCATAGGAAAAAGCTGTGGCACGGATACTGAAATATGCACCGTAATAAGCCAGCGGCTGGAATACCTTGAACCAGGCGATTCTGTATGCCATCATAACGTAAGCTGCCGCATGGGCTTTCGGGAACATGTATTTGATTTTTTTGCAGGACCAGATGTACCAGTCCGGAACGCCGTGTTCTTTCATAGTGGTGATCCACTCATCTCGGAGACCTTTTCCTTTACGGACGCTCTCCATAATAGTAAAGGCAAGACCACTTTCCACACCCTGACCGATCAGGTAGATCATAATATCATCTCGGGTACAGATTGCCGTGGAAATAGTAGCTTTTCCCTCTTCGATCAGTGTCTGCGCATTTCCCAGCCATACATCCGTACCGTGGGAAAGTCCGGCAATACGGACCAGATCAGAAAAATATTTCGGCTTGGTATCCACAAGCATCTGCATGGCAAAATCAGTACCAAACTCTGGAATTCCCAGACAGCCAAGCTTGCAGCCGCCGATATCCTTCGGATCAATTCCAAGAGCTTCTGTACTGGCAAAAAGTGACATAACCGCCTTGTCATCAAGAGGAACCTCTCTTGCATTCAGGTCTGTCATATCCTCAAGGGTACGGATCATGGTGGGATCATCGTGTCCCAGAATATCCAGCTTCAGCAGGTTTCCATCAATGGAATGGTAGTCAAAATGGGTGGTGATAAATCCACTGCTGGAATCGTTCGCCGGGTACTGGACCGGGGTAAATTTCTCTATTTCCTCTCCCATTGGGAGTACAATAATTCCGCCAGGATGCTGACCGGTGCTTCGCCGGATACCGGTACACCCCTGTACAATACGGTTGATCTCGCAGGAACGCTTGTGCTGCCCCCGCTCTTCAAAATAGTTCTTTACATATCCGAATGCGGTCTTATCCGCAAGGGTACCGATGGTTCCCGCCTTGAAGGTCTGACCTTTTCCAAATATAACCTCTGTATAAGCATGTGCCTTACTCTGGTATTCATTAGAAAAGTTAAGATCGATATCAGGCTCTTTGTTACCCTTAAATCCTAAGAATGTTTCAAAAGGGATGTCCATTCCGTCTTTTGCTAGTGGTTCTCCGCAGTTTGGGCAAGTTTTATCTGGCAGGTCGAATCCATT